>Ga0307513_10007697_pt1 | contig 13921 bp, 13 predicted proteins | sample 15_EM_MG_FD_202174 | JGI IMG/M metagenome (GOLD analysis project Ga0307513, IMG submission 202174) | Populus trichocarpa ectomycorrhiza microbial communities from riparian zone in the Pacific Northwest, United States - 15_EM | ecosystem: Host-associated > Plants > Roots > Unclassified | place... | reverse complement strand
GGCGCCTGGAACAGGTCGTCGCGCGCTGCCTCCTCCACCATGTCGCCGCGATACATGACCGCCACGCGGTCGGCGATTTCGGCGACCACGCCCATATCGTGGGTGATGAACAGCACCGACAGGGCCGTCTCGACCTGCAGCACGCGGATCAGATCGAGGATCTGCGCCTGGATCGTCACATCCAGCGCGGTGGTCGGCTCGTCCGCGATGAGCAGGCTCGGACGGCAGGCCAGCGCCATGGCGATCATCACCCGCTGCCGCATGCCGCCGGAGAATTGATGCGGATGGTTGCGGAAGCGCTCGCGTGCGTTCGGGATGCGCACCTGCTCCAGCAGCTCCAGCGCGGCGCGGGCGGCTTCCCGCGCGCCCAACTCGCGGTGACAGCGCAGCGCCTCGGCGATCTGGAAGCCGACCGTCAGCGTCGGGTTGAGGCTGGTCATCGGCTCCTGGAAGATCATCGAGACCGCATTGCCGCGCACCCCCCGCATGGCGTCCTCGCTGAGGGCCATGAGATCGCGGCCGTTCAACGTGATGGCGCCGGTCATCCGGCTGTTGGCCTTGGGCAGCAGCCGCATCACGGCCAGCGCCGTCACGCTCTTGCCCGAGCCGGATTCGCCCACCACGGCGACGGTCTCATTGGCGCGCACATCGAGGCTGAGGCCCTTCACCGCCGGGGTCCACACGCCGTCGGTGCGGAAATCGACGCGCAGGTCGCGGATGCTGAGCACCGGCGTATCGGGGCTTTGCGCGGCGGAGAAATGCGCGTGCGCGATGTCGTTCATCATGCCTCGCCGCGCAGCTTGGGGTCGACGACGTCGCGCAAGCTGTCACCGAGCAGGTTCAGCGTGAACACGATCAAGAGGATGGCAAGGCTCGGCCACAGCACCAGCCAGGTCGAGTCGAGGATGTTCTCGAAGCCCTCGCGGATCATGCCGCCCCAACTCGGCGCGGGCGGCTTGACGCCCAGCCCGATGAAGGCGAGCGAGGCTTCGACGCGGATCGCGGTTGCCAGCCACAGCGAGCCCATCACCAGCACATCGGTCATGATGTTGGGCAGGATATGCACGCCCATGATGCGCGCGTCGGAATAGCCCAGCGCCCGGCAGGCCAGCACATATTCGCGTTCCCTGGCGGCGAGCGTGGGCGCGCGGGCGACGCGGGCGAAAGTGGGCACCGCGCCAAGCCCGATGGCGATGATGAGGTTGGTGAGGCTAGGGCCCAGCATGGCGACGATGATCAGCCCCAGGATCAGCGCCGGGAAGGCCAGCAGCACGTCCATCACCTGCATGGCGATCATGTCGAGCCAGCCGCCATAATAGCCCGCCATGAGGCCGATGGCCGTGCCGATCAGCATCGCGCCGAGCGTGGCGACGAAGCCGATGAACAGCGAGGTCTGCGCGCCGTAGAGCAGGCGGGAGAGGATGTCGCGGCCGTAATAATCGGTGCCCAGCAGATAGTCCGCGCTGGGGGCTCGCAGGCTCTCGAAGATGTTTTGCTCCAGAGGGTCGTGGGGCGCGATCAGTGGGGCGCCGATTGCGGCGAGCACGATCAGGGCAAAGACCGCCAGGCTTGCCCGCGTCACCGGCTTGGCGACGAAACCGTGCAAAGCGCGGTGCAGCGCGGCGGCGAAGCCTTCGGTCAGCGGGATGGCGGCATCGAGGGGCGAATCGGGCTCGAATCGGGAACGTTCGGCTTGTTCGTGATTCGTCCCGGCTTCGATGTCCAACCCCGGCATGATTTCCGGCGAGAGGGTTTGCTGCTCGATGGTTGCGGGCTCGATGGCGGCGGACTCGATTGCTGCGGTCATGGGCGCGCTCCGCTCATCCTTGGCGGTTCAGATCGAGGCTGGGCATGTGGCCCACCAGCGCCTCCGGCGGCATCTCCGCGCAAGTGGGGACTCGGTAAACACCGGCGAGGCTGCGGAGTACTGGGTCCCCACTTGCGCGGGGATGACGGCCCTCGGGATTGCACCGGCGGTTTCAGCCTCATGGGCACCTCAGCTATACTTCACGCGCGGATCGATCAGCCCGTAGGTCAGGTCGGTGACGAGATTCACGATCACCACGATCGAGGCGTAGATCACGATCAGGCCTTGCAGCATGGTGTAATCGCGCTGGTTGAGGGCGCCGACGATCAGCTTGCCCAGCCCCGGCCGGTTGAACACGATCTCGGTCAGCACCGAATTGCCGATCTGCACGCCGAAATACAGCCCGATCACCGTGACGATCGGAATGAGCGCGTTGCGCAGGCAATGCCGCCAGAGCACCGCGCGCATCGGCACGCCCTTGGCCATCGCGGTGCGCACATAGTCCTGGCCAAGCACATCCAGCATGGAGGAGCGCGTCACGCGGGCGATGAACGCCGCCATGATGATGCCGAGGTTGATCGCGGGCAAAGCGAGGTTGCGGATGTGATCGGCAAGGCCGACGCCCTGGCTGGAGATCACCGGGAACCATTGCAGCTGGATGGCGAAGATCAGCAGCAGCAGGATGCCGGAGGTGAAGGCGGGGAACGACAGCCCAGTGAGCGTCAGCACCCGCACCCAATAGTCGATGGAGCGGTTGCGATGCAGCGCCGCCCAGACGCCCAGCGGAATGCCGAGCAGGCTGCCGATGATCAGCGCCGCGCCGGTCAGCTCCAGCGTATAGGGCAGCACGGCGGCAACCTCGCGCAGCACCGGCGCGCCCGTCACCATGGAGTGGCCGAAATTGCCGCTCGCGAGATTGCCGAGGAAGGCGCCATATTGCGCGATCAGCGGCTTGTCGAGGCCGAGCCGCGTGCGCATGTTGGCGATGGCTTCCGCGCTCGCCTGATCGCCCAGGATCACCTGCGCCGGGTCGCCCGGCACGATGCGCACCAGCACGAAAATCAGGGTGAGAACCGCGAACAGCGTGACCGCCGCTGAACCGAGCCGCTTGGCGATGAAGGCATGCATGGGCGGTCCTCTGCGCGTGTGTGCTGCGCCAGTTTGCTGCGTTGTCACATTCTGTGTTTGCTCAAGGATCGTTCCGCCGCGATATTGGCATCGTCGTTATGATGAAAACGTCGTGGCCGCGCTCTTTCTCTTCGAGAATGAAATCTGACGCCCCCTGATTGATCGACTTGGCCTCGGCAAGCGGGACAGGAGGAACGGGGCCGTCCCATAGGCAATCCAGCCGCGCCTCGAAACCAGGGTTATGCCATATGCCCCCTTCAACGCGGACAACGAGCAGACCATGCTCAAGAGCCTTCTCGCAGACCTTTTGCGCAGCTTCGGCACTCAGCCTCATACCTACTGAACCATTAAGCTCAAAAAATTCCTCGGACGATTTGAATAGCCCGTCCTTGGAATAAGCCATCAATCCTTCACCACCGTCTTCTCGGTAATCGGCGGAGCCAGGTTCAGCGAGCCCGTCAGCTCGTAGCCGAGATCGACGCGGGTGTTATAGGCCCAGAGCTGGAGGTTCTCGATCACCGGCACCGCGCACACCGCCTCGATGATCTTGCGCTGCGCCTCCTTCCAGAGGCGCTTTTGCTTGGCCGGATCGGTCTCGTCGCGGGCCTGCTCGATCTCGCTGTCGGCAACGTTGCAATGCGAGAAATTGGTTACGCCGCCGGGCGTGCCCACCGTGCTCTTGGAATGGAAGAACTGCGTGAGATAGACATCCGCGACGGGGAAGCGCGCTGCCAGATACAGCACCACCGGCGACAGATCCTTGCGGATCTGCGCGTGATAGGTCGGGTGATCCACCGGCTCGATGGCAAGCGCGATGCCGGCGCGCTTGAGCTGGGCCTGCGCCGCCTCGGCTGTGGACATCAGCGTTTGCAGCGTGGACTGGATGATCTTGACGGTGATGCCGTCACCATGCCCGGCATCGGCCAGCAGCTTCTTGGACGCGGCCAGATCGTAGGCCAGCAGCGGGATATCGGCCGAAAAGCCGAGATTGCCGATCGGCACGACGGATTGCGGGATGCGGTTGGTGTCCACGCCGCGGAGCTTGTAGATGGCGCTCCTGTCGATGGCATGGGCGAAAGCCTGGCGCACGCGGATGTCGTCGAACGGCGCGGCGGTGATGTTGAGATACAGGCTCGCCAGCTCGGCCGGCTCCATGGCGAGGGCGACCGTGTTGGGCAGCTTCTTGGTGCGCTCCAGCCAGGTCTGGTCCTGCTTGCCGTAGATGATGTCCACCTCGCCGGACTGGAAAGCCAGATCGCGGCTGGAATCGGAGGGGATGTAGCGGACGGTGACGCCTTCCAGCTTCGGCGCGCCCCGGAAATAGTCCTTGTTGGCGGCCACCTTGACGAATTGCTGCGGCTGATATTCGCCGAACATGAACGGCCCGGTGCCGACCGGCTTGCGCTGGAAGTTCTCGCCCATCTCCTCGGCGGCTTTCTTACAGACGATGTTGCCGCCGTGATAGTTGATCAGCAGGCCGAGCAGGCTGGGAACCGGGTTTTTCAGGCTGATGCGCACCGTTTGCGGGTCGATGGCCTCGACCTTCTCGAAATTGCCGAAATCGGCGCTGTACGAGGAGCGCTTCGGGTCGCCGGCGCGCTGGAGGGAATAAACCACATCCTCCGAGGTCAGCGGTCCGTAACCGTAATGGCAATTCACGCCCTGGCGCAGCTTGAAATCCCATATCTTGCCGTCGGCGCTGGTCGTCCATGAGGTGGCCAAATCGGGCTCGATCTGGGTGATGTCGGCCGTGCCGGGCTTGATCCGCACCAGCCCGTTGAACATCAGCAGGAAGACCTGCTTGTCCGAATAGGCCGCCGACAGATGCGGGTCGAGGCGTCCGGCATCCGATGAACCGACACCGATGGTGAGCTGCGATTTGGCCTGCGCGCCGGACGAGGCGGACGCCGCGCAAATTGCCAGGGCTGCAATGGCGAGAATCTTGCGCATTCCGGGTGTCCTCCGCGGTCCGTTCATCAGCTCAGCCAGCATGCTGTCCGGCCCGCGTGAGGCGGCTGCCGCCGGATATCGCACCTGTTTGCGAGAGCTTTCGGATGCGAATAGTTTCCAATCCCTTAAGCAATTCGAAGTTCCTTTAAACGGAACAATTGTTCTATTGAATGAAATGTATTTCTTTCGTATATTGCTGTCAAATAAAAGATCGAGATATTCGGGGATGGACGGCCTCCCACAGGCCAACGTTCACCCCTACATGTCGCGAACGTTCACCCCCGGAATGGGAGACGTCCATGCCGACAGGTATTGATCACGGCGAACCCCGGATCGTCGTGCTGGATAGCATCACCAAGCTTGCCCCAAGCCATGCCTATTCGGTGGCAATCGCCGCCTCGCATGGAGGCGTCTATCCGGCAATGCTCGCGTCGAAGGCGAGGCTGCGCGGCGTGATCTTCAGCGATGCCGGCGTCGGTCTGGACGCGGCGGGCATCGGGGGGCTGGGCCTTCTGGACAATGCGGGGCTCGCCGCCGCGACGGTCGACTATCGCAGCGCGCGCATCGGCGATGGCGCCGATCTCTACCGGCGCGGCATCGTCAGCCACGTGAACGAGCCGGCTGCAAGGCTGGGATGCCGGCCGGGCGATCCGGTAAGTTATTGCGCGGAAAGGATGAAATCAGCCGATCCCGCGCCGCCGCCCTTCGCCGCCGTCACCGAGGGCCGGCTGTTGTTCCGCACAGGCGCACCGCAAATCTGGGGCATCGATTCCAATTCGCTGGCCGAGGCGGGCGATGCCGGCGCGATCCTCGTCAGCGGTTCGCATGGCGCGCTGCTTGGCGGCAGCCCGGAAAGCGCCATCGGCCCGGACGTGCTGGCCGCCGCGTTCAACGATGCGGGGCTGGGCGCGGACAATGCGGGGATCACACGGCTGCCCGCGCTCGACCGGCGCGGCATCATCGGCGTAACGGTAAGCGCCGCCTCCGCCCGGATCGGCGACGCCCGCTCAAGCTGGGAGACGGGCGTCATCTCGGCCTGGAACGCGACGGCCGCGCGTTATGGTGCATGCAAAGGATTGAAATTGCATGTGTTTTTGATGCAGATCGCCTCCCGGACGGTGGACGACATGGCGACTGCCGAGGTCTAGAGCGGCGGATTTTAAATCGGCCCCGGAAGCACCGCCCTATCTCTTTGTTGAAGCATCGGATTTATCCGAAAACCGCTGCGCACTTTTCGGTCCGATGCTCTAAGCATCATTTCGAAAAGTGGACACCAAAGGCCCAGAACCCCATCCCGATTCAATCGGTTAGAGTCCTGGATACCAGTGTGCGAGGCCAGCAAAGTTGGCGGTTTCAGGCCCCGGATCCACGGACCGGCGTACTTTCGCGCCCTGATTCCAGCAGGCCCATATAGCCCTGGGCGAGGCGGGCGAACACCGGCCCCGGCCTCCCGTTGCCGATGATGCGGCCATCCAGTTCCATCACCGGGATGAGGCCGCCGGCGGTGCTGGTGATGAACATCTCGTCGGCCGTATAGGCGTCGTACAGTTCGAGATCGTCCGCCGCGCAGGCGATCCCCGCCTCAGCTGCCAGGTCCATCACGGCGGCGCGGGTGACGCCTTCGAGGATGTCGTGCCGGGGGGTGCGCAGCCGTCCGTCCGCCGCGACGAACACGTTGAAGCCGGGCGCTTCGCAGATCCGTCCACTCAGGTCGAGCATCAGGCAATGATCGACCTTGGCGGCTTTTGCCTCCAGTTTGGCGAGCACAAAATTGAGATAATTCAAGCTCTTGATATGCGCGTCGAGCACCTGCCCCGATGGGCGGCGGATCGCGGCGGTCTTCATTCGCAGGCCCGCCGCACCGGTCGGACCGCGATGGATATAGGGCTTGGCAAGGATGATCAGATTGGGCACGCAGCCTTCCGGGTCCATCAGCGGCGTGCCGTTGGAGCCGCGTGTGAGGATCCATTTCACATAGGCGTTGTCCAGCGCATTGCGATGCACCGCCTCGACCAGCAGCCGGGTCAGCGCCGCGCGATCCACCGGTGAGGCCATGCCGACCGCCTTGCAGGAGCGCAGGAAACGGTCGATATGCGCGTCGAGGCGGAAGATGCCGCCATTCCAGGCGAGGACCGTCTCGAACACGCCATCGCCATACAGCACGGCATGATCCATCACGGAAATCCGCGCTTGGGATTGCTCTACGAATTCGCCATTCACATAGATGATGGGTTCGGATGCCATATGTAACTCCAGATGTCGTGGATTAAGCGGAGTGTCCCAAAGTGACCTTCCCGGTTTCGGAAAAAACGCGGAAACAAAGGAATCTGGAAAGAAACTTGCTATCGCAGGATGTATTTCAACTCAATAACAACCCGTTTCATATTCCGACCGGTTCGACATCGGTCCGGTGACGAACCAAGCAGGCATTCGTCGGACGGCCGGGGAACGCCTGCTTAGCATCAAGCGATGCGATCGCCCTTCTTGATAGGCGCGGCACGGCTGTCCACTCCGGGCAGCATTTTCGCCGGATCGCGGGTGACGACAATGTCGATCACCGTGGGCCGGGTGCGTTCGGCAAGGCCACTGGCGAGCGCGGCCGCAAGGTCGCCGGGGTGTTCCACCCGGATGCCCTGACAGCCGAAATTCTCCGCTATCGCTGCGTAATTCAGCTCGATGAGGTCGGCGGATTGATAGTTGCCTTCGCACATCACGTGCTGGAGCGCCTTCACATAGCCCGACGCCGCGTTGTTCACCACCAGCAGCACGACAGGCGCACCGACGCGGCGTGCCGTCTCCAGCTCGCCTATGGTCATGTTGAAGCCGCCATCCCCGGTGATGCCGACCACGCGGCGGCGGGGGGCGGCGAGCTGCGCGCCGATCGCGCCGGGCAGGCCGTAGCCGATGGAGGCAAGCCCCCGGTCGGCGATGTAGGTTCGGCCGGCCCGCTTGGTGTCGTAGAGCAGGCCGCTCCAATGCGCGGCGAACCCGCCATCGGCGATCAGGATGGCGTCATCCGGCATAGCCCGGTTCAACTCGTGCATGACGCGGGCCATGCTGACCGGCGTCTCGTCCGAGGTGAGGCGCGCCAATACGCCGGTGCGCCACACAGCCATGCGTTCAGCCGTCTCGCCGGCATAGGCGGCGCGGTCGGCATGGCGCGCGGATGTCGCTTGCAGCGCCTCGTCCAGGGCTTCCAGGCTAAGGCGCGCATCGCCGACAAGGCCGACGGCAGCCGGCGTGGTGCGGCCGATCTCTTCCGCCTCGATGTCGAGATGGATGAGCGGCACGCCCGCTGGCATCAGCGCATAGCGCTTGGTGGCGATCTCGCCCAGCTTGCAGCCCACTGCGATCAGGCAGTCCGACGCCGCGATCAGGTCGTTGGCGATGCGGGAATACCGGCCGAACAGCCCGGCGGAAAGCGGATGTGTGCAGGCGATGCCGCCCTTGCCGGACAGCGTATGCGCGACCGGCGCGTTATGGCGCTCGGCGAACCGCACGACCGCCTCATGGGCGCCGGACAGATGCACGCCGCCGCCGATCAGCAGCATTGGCCGCCTCGCGCCCGCGATCAGCAGGGCGGCCGCCTCGATGCCCGCCGGATCGGGCCTGGACGGCCGCGCGGGAACGGCGAGCGTGGCCGCGTCAATCCAGAATTCATCGTCCGGGAAGTCGAATGTGGCGTGGCAGACATCCTCCGGCACGTCGATCAGCACCGGGCCGGGCCGCCCCGAAGTGGCGACAGCGAAGGCGCGGCGCACATGTTCGGGGATGCGGTGAATCTGTTCGACGCGGATCAGCTCCTTCACGGCGGGCCGGAGGATGTCCACCTGCCGCGCCTCCTGCGTCATGTTCTTCCAGGCGTGGTCGCGATTGGCGTCGCCCGCCAGCGCGATCAGCGGCACTCCGGCATTGAGCGCCTCCACCAGCGCCGTCACCAGATTGGTGGCGCCGGGGCCAAGCGTGCCGTCGCACAGGCCCGGGCGGCCCGTGACCCGCGCATAGGCGTCGGCGGCAAAACCCCCGGTGCGCTCGTCGTTGATGAGGTGATGGACGAGACCGCTGCGGCGCGCGGCATCGTAGAACGGCAGAAGCTGAAAGCCGCCCATGCCGAAGCCGGGACCGACACCGGCCAGGCGCAGCATCCTGGCGATCGCCTCGCCGCCGCTGAGGGAGGCTTGCGCGGCGGCCTCCTCAACCGGAACCGGCTGATCCATTGTGGCGGCTTGCGGGGTATTGCTGAGCGGCGGCATGAGGTCTCCCTTAAGCATATTTACCGATTATCCTTCGGCTAATTGCGCATGGTTCCGATCAATGAAACTTGATTTCCGATTAAAGAAACGTAAACTATTGCCGATGAGCCCGTCAATCCTCACTGCATGGCCTGACCGTTCATTTAGGAGAAATGCAGGTGGGTGAAGGGCTTGTGCGCGGTCCACATCCCATGAACGCTGGCGCTATGATAATGTGCCACGGTTACCAGTGAGCATCCGTGTGCGATGCATGGCCAGGAAAAAGGCTGAGAACCGTTCCATTAAAGAAAATAAGGTTTTAGTGTCTCGCGGCTAAGCTGTCGTGCCGCTGACAGGGCGGCGTGGCGGCGTATCGAGCGTCTCGCGGCGCATGAAAGCAGGACATGGCGCATGGAGAACAACTGGGGCATGGAGAAGAACGTGTCTGACGCGGATACGGCCGAAAAGGGCCTCTATCAAAACATCGGCCGGGCCACGATGGTGCTGACGGCGCTGGCCGCCAATTCGGCCGAGGGCATGCGGCTGACCGATGTCGTCAACACCACCTCGCTGGGCAAGGCCACGGTTCACCGGGTGTTGAGCGGACTGGTCGCCCACGGCCTGGTCGATCAGGACAAGGCCAGCGGGCGGTTCTTTCTCAGCCTCAAGCTGATCTCCTGGGCGATGGCGGCCGGCGACCGTTTCGGCCTCGCGCGCCTTGCCGGCAATGCGATGTCCCGGCTGAGCCAGCGCACCCAGGACACCGTCTATCTATCGCTGCGCTCTGGCGACGAGGCGGTGTGCATCGAACGGCGCGAGGGCTCGTTTCCGATCAAGACGCTGACGCTGCGCCTCGGCGACCGCCGGCCGCTCGGCGTCGGCGCGGGCAGCATGGCGATGATGGCCTTCCTCGCCGATGAGGAGATCAACCGGGTGATCGCCGCGCAAAGCGCCGAGATGTCGCGATACGGCACCGACGAGATGACCCTGCGCGACATGATCGCCACCGCAAGACGGCTCGGCTATGCGCTCAACGACGAGCGCCTGATCCCTGGCATGAGCGCGGTCGGCGTGCCGATCCGGCGGCCGAGCGGACAGCCCTTCGCCGCACTCAGCGTCGCGGCCATCTCCTCGCGGCTGCAACTGCCGCGCCGCGACACCATCGTCGCCAGCCTCAAGCAGGAGGCCGAGCAGATCGAGGCCGAGCTGCTGCCGATCCTGTCCCAGCCGCTTATCCTGCCGATGCTAGCCGCCTCCGAAGGGCTCTGAACCGACGCAGACATTGCTGGCTTCGCCGACGAATGGCTGCTTCGATTCCTTATGTTTTAGCAGGTTTTTGTCTCAAAACCGGTGTCCACTTTTGGGAAACCCTGCTTGGTTTCAGAAGGGGCATGACCTTTGGAAAAGCCGTGACCTTTGGAAAGGCCTCGAACCATGCCCAACCGCTCCGCCGTCTTCGCCCGCGATTACAAGGCGCAGGGCCGGCCGAGTATCGTGGGCGGCCAGGGTATGTTCATCGAGGATGACACCGGCCGGCGCTATCTCGACGCCAATTCCAGCGCGGGCGTGGTCGGGATCGGCCACGGGCGGACGGAAATCACCGACGCCATCGCCGAGGCCGGCCAGAGCCTCACCTTTGTCTATGGCGGCGCGTTCACCCATCCGTGGCAGGAGACGCTGGCAAGCGCCGTGCTGAGCGTCGCCCCGCCCTCCATGAGCGCGGTGTATTTCGTCTCGGGCGGCTCGGAAGCGAACGAAACCGCGATCAAGATGGCCCGGCAATATCACGTGGAGCGCGGCAAGCCGGGCAAGCATAAGTTGATCGCCCGCTGGCAGAGCTATCACGGCGTGACGCTGGCGACGCTGTCGCTGTCCGGCCGGACGAGCTGGCGGCAGCTTTTCACGCCCTATCTGACGCCGGTCACGCATATCGCGCCGCCCTACGACTATCGCTGCGCATATTGCGCCGACCGTGGCGGCTGCACGCTTGCCTGCGCGGACGAGCTGGAGCGGGCGATCCTGCTGGAGGGGCCGGATACGGTGGCGGCCTTCTTTGCGGAAACCATCGTCGGCACCACCGCGACGGGCCTCACGCCGCATTCCGATTACTATGCCCGCGTGCGCGAAATCTGCGACCGGCATGATGTGCTGTACGTGGCGGACGAAGTGCTTTGCGGCTATGGCCGCACGGGCAAGCCGTTCGCCGTGCAGCATTGGGGCGTGGAGCCCGACATGATCACCATGGGCAAGGCGATCGGCAGCGGTTATGCGCCGCTCGGCGCGGTGGTGGTGTCGGAGAAGGTGGTCGATGCCTATGCCGCGGGCACCGGGCGCTTCGTCCACGGCTTCACCTATAGCGGCATGCCGATGTCGTGTTTCGTCGGCCTGAAGGTGAATGAGATCATGCGCCGGGAGAACCTGTTCGAGCGGCCCGCCGATGCCGGCGCCAGTCTGATCACGCGCATCAAGGCGCTGGCCGAACGTCATGAATGCATCGGCGAGGTGCGCGGGCGCGGCCTGCTGATCGGCGTTGAATTCGTGGCGGACCGCAAGACGCGCGCGCCCTACAAGCGGGAATTCGGCTTCACCGCCAAGGTTGCCGCTGGAATGCGCAAGCGCGACGTCATCATCTCGCCGGGCGTGCCGCTCGCCAATTTCGGCAAGGACGGGGACCATTTGCAGATCAGCCCGCCCTTCATCATCGGCGATGCCGAGGCCACCATGATCGTCGAGGCGCTGGATGGCGCGCTGACGGATGCCGTTCGCGCCGGTTGACGCCACGTATCCGCGCTCACATCGATCCAAACGGGGGCGCCTCGCCGGAATATGGTAAAATCGATGCGCAAACAATGAGCGAGCACTGGCGCGCTCACCGCATCTCCTCATTCGTTCCGCAAAACCATCACACAAACGTCAAATTCGGTGATCGCATACGTTCCTCCGCCGCTGTGTTCTTAAATCGTTGACAGCAGCAGAGACCAGGACCGCATCCACCGCGGTAGCCCCGAGAAGGCGTCACCTGGCTCACAAGGAGAAGATCATGAGCATGCTTATTCGTTCCGCCCTCGTCGCCATCGCGCTTGTGGGAAGTGTTTCCGTCGCCTCCGCCTCCGACTACCGGTACGACTATGACCACGGCTATCGTCGTGACTACGGACATCGTTACGGGTACTGGGCGAAGTCGCATCGGTACGATTATGACCACGGCTATCGTCGTGACCGCAGACATCACGGCTACTGGAAGAAGTCGCGTGACGGCAAGTGGCACCACTATAACACGCTCAAGTTCTTCGACCAGCTCAGGAGGAACGGCAACTAAGTACGGCGTAACGCCGGGCGCCAAGAGCGGGATGCGGAAAAGTGTGCAGCGGTTTTCCGCTGGAATCCCGCTCTAAACGATTGAAATAGATCGCTGTCATCGCGATCTGGCGAGGCGCCTGACGGAACCGGTGATGCGCGGCGGTGGGCAATGCCTGCCGCCGCGCTCATATTGGGGGGCCAAAGCCACGTGCAGCTTAGAACCCGTTTTCGATGCGGTTGAACATCTGCTCCGCGAAGGCGTGGATAACCTGCCCAATGAACGGCGCCGTGAACGCCGTCACCACCAGGATCGCGACGATCTTCGGGATGAAGGTGAGTGTCACCTCCTGCACCTGGGTCAGCGCCTGGAACAAGGCGATTACGATGCCCACGGTCATTGCCGCCGCAACGGCCGGACCGGCCGCCAGCAGGATCGTCCAGATCGCCGACTGGACGATATCGAGTGCGTCAGCTTCGGTCATTCTCAGGCGATCGTGATGCCCGAGGTCAGGTCGACCTCGCTGCCGTCCGTCAGCGTGGCGATCGCACCGCCATCGATGATCTTCACGCTCACCACCTTGCCGGTGGTGTTTCCGTCCGCAGACGTAATGGTGTGCCCGATCACGCTGTCGGCCTGCGACAGGGCCGATGCGGTGAGCAGCGAGTCCAGCTTGGCGTTGGACTTCACCTGCTGCTCCAAGGCGGAGAAGCTGGCGAGCTGCGACACATGCGCGGTCGGGTCGGACGGCTGTGTCGGATCCTGGTTCTGCAGCTCGGCGACGAGCAGTTGCAGGAATGCATTGTAATCGAGCGTGTTGCTCTTTGGGGTCGTGGTCTTCGCGTCGCTGCCGGTTTTGTTGCTGGCGCTGAAGCTGCTTGCGCTGACGTCCATTATGCCACCTCGCGTTTGTCGGTGTTGAGGGAATAACGCCCCGTCTGCCTGCCCAAAATCATGTCTTCGACGCTGAACAGCCCGCGAAGCACCTTCAGCGCTTCGTAATAGCGGGCACCTGACACCAGCTTCGCCACCTCCAGGAGCCCGTCGATGATGTCGGGTTTGGAGAATGTGACCATCAGCAGCCGGTGCGATTTATCGAACATCTCCATGCTGATCGAGAGGCTCGACGGATCGAGCGCGATGGTCTGCACGATGAAATAGAGCTGGCGCAGCGGGGTCGTCGCGGCGTCGGCCTGCATGACGTGGTTCTCCAGCAAGAACGTCACGTCGTTCAGGAATTCGATGGACACCTTGCGATCAACGCGCAGCACGGCGCCGTTGATGAAGATGCGCTCGCCCGGACGCAGCGACAGTTTCATTGCAGCCCCTCGGCGATGGCGCGGGTGACGTCGATGATGCCCTTGAAGTTGCGCGACCGCTCCAGCCGGATCTCCTCGACCTCTTTCATGATCCAGATGCCGATCGAGATGAGGTCGGCGCGGAGCTGATTGGGAAGCGCGTTGTCGGGATGCGCCAGGTCTTCGAGCAGCAGGGCCCAGAGACGGC
>Ga0307513_10007696_pt1 | contig 13921 bp, 18 predicted proteins | sample 15_EM_MG_FD_202174 | JGI IMG/M metagenome (GOLD analysis project Ga0307513, IMG submission 202174) | Populus trichocarpa ectomycorrhiza microbial communities from riparian zone in the Pacific Northwest, United States - 15_EM | ecosystem: Host-associated > Plants > Roots > Unclassified | place... | reverse complement strand
AAATAGGGAGGAAACAGGGTACCTGGGCTCATCGCTTCCTGAGTCGAAAATTCATGGATATTTCTCAAATTTATTCCATATTCTAGTAGCCCTACATTATAGCTTTCTAAATCACTTACAATCAAGCATATCCGACCAGATTTGACGAACTTATACTCCATGATCAAACAAGGTAACTAGGCTCAAATTACCTACTTCAAAAGTGATTGTTATTTTTCTTAATTTTTACATATTCGAGTAGCCCTTCATCGTACCTTTCCAAATCACTTGAAATTATGTCTTTACAACCAGAACTGACCAATTTATGGGGCTTGCAGCGACGGGTTCTCAAATTTTTGATTTGGGCCCAAAAAGGCAGCGTCGCCAACATTATTGCAAACAGCAATAAGATATTCTTTGGATATTCTTGCAATATTTTTGTTAACAATTTATGTGATTGGCTAAACAATGGCTAACTTGAAACGGTATGTTATTTATTTTTGTGATCCTACAACATTAGAAGTATATATGAGAATAGTAGTAATGAGATTATATAAAACTATTATTGAGAGTGAGATGGGCTTACTGTTAGTGTGATTGAAGACCAAGAGTGGGATTACCATCCAATAGTGGGGTCAGCAAAGTGGCAATCATTTATAACTCTGCAATATCAATCAATGCAATGTTCTACACTGCAGTGCCACACCTGTTTCTTTTCTCAACCACCACGCCCTCCCTCTCCTTCCCTCAATGGCAACACAACATATGGCACCACCCCAACTAATCCAATAAGACAAATAATACATAGACCTAGTGAAAATAAACCACAATAGCACCCAATGAAGGCCATGACAAAGGCAGTGGAAGTGGTGTTAGTGTAGTGAGCAAGTGGAGGGATGGGAGTGAAGGAAAAAAACCCACTGATGGCAGGGTGGGATAAGGCTTCCCACATATGTAGTGTGTGCCCCTCACAACCCACTCAACTATGCCTTTTTTTGAAGCAGAAAAAACAGACCCAACAGCTACCACCAAACCAGCAGCACACAAGATAGCAATAATGCCATGCTGCTAGACCAGCCCCAGTACAATGCTCAAGAATGACACTGCTGAGAATGACACTGCTGACACTTGTCACTGGCTGGCTCATCATCCCATTTTGTAATATTGTAAGTTTTAGTATTCATTGTTTATTCTCATGTAGTATGTATCATACTACTTGTTACTGATTATATACTTTAATACATTTTTCTTTATCTAAGTTATATATATAATTCTTCAAGTCATATTTTGGGGGACTTCCAACTGGAATCAAAGCCAAATATAGGGCCTTGGAACCTGGCAGATTTTTAGGACCAGAAATGCTTATTGTCTGGCTGCTTGGCCAGGTGATGACAAGAATAGTAATAGTAGAACTATAGATAGGCCCTACAAAGAGTGGGACTGAGAATCAAAGAGTGGAATTGATAATATAAGGGTGAGATTGTGTTGCAAACAGTGGGACAATGGTGTTCATCAGTGGGATTGTTAATTTGTTGCTGAATAGCCACTGCTGTCAAAATTTGCTGAAGCCAAGCAGCCAGATAATTAGCATTCCTGGTCCTGAAAATCTGCTAGATGCCAAAGCCCCATATTTAGCTTTGATTCTGGTTGGAAGTCTTGAAAAATATGTCTTGAAATTATATATATATAGCTTAAATAAAAGAAAAATGTATTGAAGGTATATGGTAATCAGTAACAAGTATGATACATACTACAAGAGAATAAACAATGAACACCAAAATTTACAATGTTACAGAACAGAATAATGAGCCAGTCAGTGTCAGTGGCATGGTTTTCAAGCATAGTGCTGGGGTTGGTTTAGCAGCATAGCATGGCCATTTATGGCATTGTTGCTATTTTGTGTGCCACTGGTTTGATAGTAGGTGTTGAGTCTGTTTTTTCTGCTTTAAAGGGAGGGAGTAGCTGAGTGGATTATGAGGGGCACATGCTATGACATACATGGGAAGCCTTACCCCACTCTGCTATCAGTGGGTTTTTTTCTTTCACTTTAGTTGCTCATTGCACCAACTCCACCTTCACAGCCTTCATTGGGTGCTATTGTGGTTCATTCTCACTGTTGTCTTTGGTCTCAGTGGATCAGTTGAGGTGGTGGCATGTGTTGTGTTGCCATTGAAAGGAGGGAGGGCATGGTGGTTGAGAAAAGAAACAGGTTTAGCAATACATTAATCAACACCACAAAGACTGGTGTAGTTATAAATGACTGCCACCTTGTTGACCCTACTATTGGATGGTAATTCCACTCTTGGTTTTCAATCACACTAACAGTAAGCCTATCCCATTCTCAATAATATTTTTATATAATCCAACTACTACTATTCTTGTATATACTATACCAACTCTTTGTTTTTTTTGAAAAAAATCTGGCCAAAATGGCTGAAATTTTTTTTTTTTTTGAATTAAGGCAAATTAAAAAAACTACTTGGTTTGCCTCTGTAATGTGTAACACAAAGAGTAGGTCATATCAATACTACTCACTTGGCCTCAAGGGGGTACACAGACCAAAATTAAGTAACTTGGGTCCAATTTTTTTTTTTGGCTGGGTTTTGGTAGGTTCAGAGCAAGCCCTTGCTCCAGTCCAGTTACTGGACACCTTCGCCGAAGGGGCTTGGGACAAACTGCCAAAAACATAGGGGATGTTTGACTTCCTCTCACAAACCACAATCACACTTTCTATCCACAAAATTTTTATAGGCCTTTCTTTGTATCTTAAAGAATATAAACCCATTTTTACGAGTTGAAATACAAAGCGGAATTGAATCTATTTAGCCGGCATGTTGCATCACAACTGCAACACAGTTGTATGCAATATACAGCTGTGAATACCTCAAATACTTACTGTTTTCCCTCATTTTTTTTGCAACTCATAGCAGAATAAATACTTAAACATGCTAGACTAGTTTTTTTAACACCTGAAGTGGTGGGGAAACACCTTGAGGTCAAATAACTCGAACTGTGATGGATGTCACTGTCTGCGTCACACCAGCCCCAGATGTTTCAAGAGCCTTAGACATGTCGAAAAAGCATTGGAAATAGTAGGTCTATAGTTTGTTCTGTACCTCCAATAAAAATACACTACAATGACACATACTGGGAGAGCATTTGATCGTGCTCTAATGCCTTCAATGGGCTGATGACAATGACCAGCTTTCCAGCACCTCCCAAAATGGCCAATCCCTCAAATACCAGGCTTTTTCCATAGCCAGTGCCTATGCAAAAGATACTGTCATAGCCTTGGAAAGATGTGCCATATAAGATGAACTTGCCAGTCATCTGGTGTGTACGAAAGCAAAAGCTCAGCCATTAGGCAAGTACAGCTCGAGTCAAGTGACAGGTTTCCAGGCATTCTGGTCTTGATTCCATGTAAATGCAGGAGAACATTGTCTTTTCTTTTCCGGGGGGTTGCTGGTGTGGGAAGGAGTGCATTGGAGCGACTAATCCCTCAAGATGGCATGGAAGACGGCATTCTGAAGGAAGGGGATTGATTCCTGTGAGGTGTTGGAGGTCTCTGTGATGCATTTGAGCCTCTGCAAGACTTGGAAGGGGTGGATGGGTGAGGAGTGGTAGCTGGGTTTGATGGGCCAACTAAACCATGATTTGACATGCTCATTTTGTCACAATGAGTGCGATCTACATCAAAAAACTTGGTGAGATTGTAATTTATACTCCATTGAACAAAATAAACAGTACCTTGTATCCAGATCATAAGATCTGAGCAAGAGGAAAGAGTGTTAATGGAAGCAGATGTAGCCAGAAAAGATGGACAAAAAGCAATAGTTGGATTGTAGGATAAAAATGATTAAAAAAGAGAATAAAATAGAGTCTGATCAAATTAAGAGGCTAGCCAAATTTGATAGTGAATGGGAAAGAAGTGATGTCACCAGCAATTCGCAAGCATCCTATGGGTTTTTGGCACTTGGGATCAAGCCCCTTCTGTGAAGGTGAGAGCCAAACATTAAAATTGCCTTAAACAGCTCTATTTACTCAACAAACATCTATATTCGGCTTTGTTTGTAGCACCAAGCAGAAGGGGCTTGCTCTGAACCTAGGGTTTTGGGAGACCTACCTACCTATATAATCAGGCATATTGATATATATGGTAATATGACATCATCACCATTGGTACTTTCCACTCCAAGCTGATAAACACCTTTCACAGACCCAATTTTTGGATGTTAGATGCAAGTCCAAGCATTCAAGGTGGTACTAGTACTATTTAATTCTGTGAGTACCAGTTTTATTCTCCAGAGACAAGAAAAACTCACCTATGTCATCTCACAACTATTCTGTTTGCATAGCCACAATCTCAATTTTGACAGCTGATCAATGCATGATATCATTGAAAATATGATTATATTCTCCCTTTTTAATGTATGTGAAGCTTAAATTGCATATTTAATTTTTTATCTGCACCAAAAAACATTGTTTGAACATGATTTTGTAGTAGGGCCCAATTTTTTTTTTACAGCCTGGTGGCTGGACCTATCTACCAACCCCTAGTCTGGGATTTTCAGTCTGGTGCCCTATTGCTTGGCCTTAGCAAATTTCAATGACAGCACTATCCCATTGTTTGCAACATAATCCCACTTTTATATTATTATTCCCACTTTTTGCTTTTCAATCACACTTTTTGTAAGGCTTCTCTACAATTGTCAATCCCACTACTACTATTCTTGTCATCACTTGGTCATCACCCAACATTAGAGAATAGCCACAAATATGTTGCAAATATGTGGGTACCCAAAAAAGTTTGAGCCCTGGGCTGAAGTACTCCAGAAGCACTAACTAAGCCTGGTTCCCATCTGTAATGTTTATTGTCTACAGTGGCATCCAAAAATATTGCAGAGCATTACATAATATTTATCTGATCGCACAAATTGTATCTTCACCATCTGTTTACTGATTTTTATAATTCAAATTGTCACCTTTAGTACACAATTGGCTCTAGTTAATAAAAAATGCTCAAATTTTTTTCTACCAGCTATTGTTGTTCAGTAAAAGCCACAAAAAAGATTAAACTTTGGTTGCTTTGGCACTTTATGACCTACTCTTCACATCACACATCCAGAGGCAAACTAAGTTTTTTGTTTTTATTCATTTTAATTCAAAAGATTTTTTTTTTTTTGGCCATCTTAGCCATTTTTTTTTCAAAAAAAATTAGTGTTTGAAGGTTAGATTAATGGTTATCTGTGGTTAATTTGACTTTTTTTGAAGCTACAGCAATATTTTTAAAATTGGCCTATGAAAGTAGGGTATTGGAAACACTAAAAAAATGAAAAGTTAGTTGTATCAGTATAATATCTGCAATTAGAAATATAGATCTTGTTAATATTAACAAGATCTGAATTGCAGCTTGCAGATATCTTCTCGGGAAACAATACAGTCATTCATTGGTCAATGGGTCATCCAAATAAAGATCAATCTTGGAAATAGTTAATATCAGGGATATACAGAATCTGAACTGACAAATCTACAGAAACATGTTACATAATGTAAAATGTATAATACCTACTTATAACCTTGAATTTCAACTATTGAACAATACATTATCTCTCATCAGTGTTGCACAGCATTATCGGAACCAAACCAGTCAATGGGTCAGATGTCATGCTGGCCTAATTTAGACATTCTGTTTAGTCACTATCACTGCCATCACTGTAGTATTGCCAAAGCTTGGCTTAGCTCGGCTCTGGCTCTGCTTCCACGGCTTGGCCTGTATTGGCCACTCCAAGCACAGCCAAGCCATTGGTTTGATGGCTCCAACCCAGGCACAGTGGCTCAACTCCACTGCTAGCCACAGCTCATCACCAAAAAAGGAAATATTATTTTAACGATGCTGGTTATGATCCTAAGCTCTGAATAAATGCATGTAAGTCCTCTGAGACATTGTCAGGCCCCCCTGCCATTGCCTCCAAGTATTCCAAGATGTTCTTCTCACTTGTCTTTGCTGAAAAATCAAGATGCTGCCCATTTTTAAATGAAAACTTGAGCATTTGAAGCTCTTCCATCAATTTTTTGCATATTTGATTCCGACGATTAGTGCGTGGAAGTCTGGTCCAGTCTGGTTTTTCATCCATATTTGAAAAGACCGGGACCAAGACCGGTCCACCCTTTCTCAAATTCTCAAAAACTGAGACCAGAACCGTCATAGACCAGTCCACAGTGGTTTCATGCGGTTTTTTGTGGTTGCAAGACCGGTCTGAACCAGTTATGGTTCAGACCAGTTCGCAACCAGTCCCAGACCGGTCTTGTACATAGTAGCAAGTAAATAATATAATTACAAGTACCCTTATACACAAACACCCTGTACATTGTACCTACTGTTGACATGGCCTGTACTCCATGGTTTGGTTGCATTCACGGTCACAGTGAGTGAGGTGGCTGTCATCCATGGGTTACATTGGAAACGACAGGCTGACAAAGTTGGAAATGATGGGCTCACATTTGAAACGACAGGCTCACATTTGAAACGATGGGCTCATGTTTGAAACGACGGGCTGACATTCGAAACGACAGGCTCACATTTGAAATGACGGGCTCACATTCAAAACGATGGGCTGACGTTCAAAACACTGGGCTCACGTTCGAAGCAACAGCAGGCTCGCATTTGAAATGAGGGTCTTGTGTTTGAAACAACAGGCGTTGGTTGGTGTGGGTGGGTTGCATAGATGTCATGTTGGTCCTAATGCAATGTTGTCATCAGGAGGTAAGTGAGGAAATCAAGAGATGAGCCGCTTACGGTTCGCCTCTTCACGCACCTGGTGGGTCTCCGACTCCATGCGTCTCCTCTCATATCTTTCTATGCCATCCCAAACCCCCATTTCCCACTAGAACCCTTCAGCGATGCGAAAAAACAGCCTACATCCCTTGTTGGAGGGGAGAGGCTGGGTGGCTGCTGGCAAGGAATGCGAGTGCCTGGGGTCCTAAAATATGAGAATTAGTGTAAGAAAACATTTAAAACTGACTATATACCTTTTTGATGCAAATTTAGCGCGTCCGTTGAGTCGAGAGGGAGGTGGTGAGAGGGTAGGAGCAGAGAACAAAGTGGTGACAATGTGACGGACGTGGTTGATCACATTCAAACTCCGCTCCTGATGATGATTTCTGGCGATTTCGTGAATGCTGAGGTTGAAATGTTATATAAATATTTGTAGACTACAGTACATACTTTGGTAACTTTTCAGGCTGCAAAGACTGGTTGAGACTGGTTAGACCGGTCTTTTGTCGGTCTTGAAATTTCCAAAATCCTGAGGGACCGAAGACCAGACCGCGGTTGCGGTCTTCGACGGTCCTGGGAATTTCCGGTCCTGGGCGGTCTGGGTCTGGTTCAGTCTCGGTTTTTTTGCAGTCTTGAGACTGGACTTCCAAGCACTACCGACGATCCACCATGGTTTCCTTGGCGGAGGAAAAAACGTGTTCACAAGGAACAGCAGAGCCTTGTATTGGGAGGTAATCTAATGCGGCTAAGAAGAAGGTGGGATAGTGGAGTTGATTCTCCTGTTTTTGGCTCATCAGTAAAACATCATTTTCGAATTTAAATTGCCAGAACATAAGGCTACTGGTACCAATGTTCATGTCAAGAAGATATGATTCGATTTCACCATCAAGTCCATTTTCCAAAGTGCGTGTAGCCATTGGCCTCGCAAAACCAAGGATTTCGTCTGCTGTTCGACTCAGAATAGCAGTGCGACTGTGGCGATTAGCTCGCGAATGAAGCGGCGTGAAGTGCGAGTTTGATGAAAGATTGATAGGGGCTGGCACTTCAACTAGGAGTGGTTGTGAGGTGGGCAGAGGCGGTTGTGCAGCAGTCTGGGATGCTCAAGTACGTTTGGCATGATAAGGCAAAAGCTAAATTAGCGATTAGCTTGGAAGCTTCAAATGAACAATACTTAAATCACTTACAATATTGCGTAATGTTTCCTTTGCCCATTGAAGCTTCTCAGGTGCATGCTCTGTGTAGTGCCGTAACTTTATTGAAGGGTTAAGAACTTTTTAAATGGATTAGTGATAGTTTTAGTCTCACGAAGAAAAAAATCGCACCCATAGAGATCACGTATGCTGGGACAAGCTCAGCACATTCCAGATATACACTAAGCTTGTCGAGGCCTTTCTCGATAACATCATATTCTGGTCCACCAAAGAAATCTAATTGCATTTCCTTCCAGGTTCGTATCATTGCTTCAAACAAGGGAATTGCATCACAAAGTGTTGGAGTTTTTTGGGCTGAAAGCCTCTGCTGGAAGGCGAATGGAACCTAAACAACACTGAGTCATATCATGAATTTCAAAGCTGGAAAAACATACCAGTGGTATCTCACGTGCAACAGAAAGGGCATCCCATTCTTCATCTGTGAGGCGGTATTTATCTTGGAGGTCATGGAATTCTGGAATGCTCAAAAATGATTCAAGGCACTGTGGGCGAACAAACATTAGCATCAAATTGACAGTAATTACTGGAAATATAAAAGCTTACCCCTTCTAAAATCAATGCATGTTCAATCATAAGCAGGGCAGATGACCATTGAGTATCAACATCCCAAAGAAGCTGAAGGTCCTTCCCCATGAATGTTTTGACGATTTGCGAAAATTGTTGGCGATGAATTGATGATGCTCATATCTGTATCTTCACATCAGAAAGAACTCATACAGGATAAATACTCAAACGTACCACATGAATGAGTGCGCGAATTGTTGCAATCAGATCTTTATCCATGGCATCCAGGAATGAAACTTGTTCCTCAGTGGTTATTGGCTCTCTTGCATAGTTTAGATCGGTCAAGGCTGCCAAAATGGCCTTGCAAGCAAGATTAAAAACGTGAGGAAAACATCTACATTGAGCAATTAATATCCTCTTCGATGAACGGTGGTTAGAACTTATAGCACCTAATTCTGTTTTCGACATGATCAAATGGAATCCCGCATTTATGAAGCTCCTCCTCCAGCTTGGACATAAAAGTGTCATTATTACTCGCATTGTCTAAAGTAATCCAACCAAGCTAAACATCACTCAGTAAAGGTCTCTGAAAGCGATACATTGCATACCTTATGTACAACTCCAATGTGGTCAAGGACATGAAGAAAGGCGTGTGTGATGTGTTCTCTGGTGTGATGTCCAGGAACATGGTGGAATCCAATAAGGTCTGCGCAAAGCTGAAGATTATATTGTGTGCCTTGCAGTGTCAGTACAGCATCCACTTCAATCCAATGAGCAGTAACTGCCATAAATGGGGAGATGTTTGTATCGGTCCAAAGATCCATTGTCATAGATATCTTCCCGAGCGAAGACTGAGCAGTGGTATAAGGTTAGAATAGAAGTTATTGGAAATAAAGAAGAAACATACTGTCATATCCTGTTCAAGCTTTGCCATATGTTCGTCCCACACCTCAGCAACACAGGTTCGAATGTGGGTCCATCCAGGGAGGTCTGAATCACGCAATTCTTCATGCAACATGTGGAATAAATATCATAGCTCAGGGCTTTCAACAACGTTAAGGGACTGCAGCAATTAAAAGAGTTAATCAATCGACGTTGGTCCAACCTGTAATGTGAAGGCATACCTGATCATCAGCTACGATCCACTCCACAATTGCATTGACAAAAGCCTCACGCAAGTAAGCTCATGGTGGAAGTGTAGGATCCTCCCGTCTTGCCTGGCCACCGCAATTTTGAATATGATACTCATCAACACAAGCTTGAAATGTTTTGGTGATGATGGGGATCTTGAACTTGTCGCAGCCATCGACCCAAGGCCCCAAATGCTTGCTGCAAAGGTGCGCACATAAAACAGTCATTCCAGTCTTGGGGCCATAGGTTTGAACTACGAATGTCGGATCAATAGCTTTCTTTTGCCTAGGTAAAGTATGAGCAATGATACCAATAATACCAGAGGAACTGCCGCACCTGCAAAATAGGCAAGCGTGTTGGCCATGTTCATCCTTCTTGAAGAAAGACCATACGTCCCTCGCCTTGAGTTTCTTCGGCTCGTTGACTTGACATTGCTCCCGATGCTGTGCACGAAGGGGGCTATGCCATCCTACACGCGGCGTCCCATGGGTATGAGCAACGACTCAGAGGGTTCATCAATTCGGAGTTGTGTTCACTTGATGTCCTTGTTCCTTGTCGAGTTCTGACTGAGTTGGGCTCGGAGATGCGAATGATTCAGCACCGACTGATGGAGGGGAGCTTGGCAGATCAAAACGGACATTTGCAGCTGTGGGAGCTGGCGACAGAAAAGGGTTGTCATCATCAGCATGAGCCGGTGGGCTGTTCCAAGTGAGGCTGGACATAGGGTTGTAAATCGAAAATAAACCTTCAAATTCACTATACTCACTCCTGTGAACCTGTGCCTGTATCACTGGCTCTTCTTCAACGATGGGTAGGGCAGTTGGACCATGTCGTAGGGTGTCAGCGGCCTCGCCAGAGGGCACACAGTGACTGTTGCTGGGTGTAACAACTGTGGGGGAAACATCAGCAGGCTGCGTATAAGAGATAAGATGATCATGCACTATTTGCTTGGAATGCAATTTCAGCAGCACAATTCGCATGCAGAGTAGGAGCTGGGACGCTGCTGTGATTGCAGCTGGAAGTACGGGTCGCTGCACAGGAGGTAGTATTGGCTTCGCGACCGCGCCCACGTTGAGAGTTTGAAGGCATGATTTTTCTGAAGAAAAAGACATCAATGCGATGCTTTTAAGCAACGAACGGCATTTGAATGAATACCAGGGTGTTTCTTCATTGAACCTGCTCCCCACCATGATGGCCGCCTTCGAAAAAAGAGAAAATGAATGGAATCTTGATATCGGATGGCGTTTTCACGATCGTACTATTGATATAGCCAAAAAAAAAAAATTATGTGAGGCTAGCACTGCTGCAATGGCAAACGGTAAGACAAAATGGATAGGAAAATGCAAGTGGCAGAGAGCAGGTACCTACAACGAACCTGAGGCCTCCAACATCTGCCCCGCTACTGACTCCATTCTTGCATAGAAGTTCAGAGTTCAGCAATTGAGTGGAAATAATTCAGCTTACCGGATGCTCCGCCCTCCACAAATACCCATACTAATGCAACAACATGTTCAAAGGTCCATCTGTTCTCCATTACTGCTGACCAGCCTAACCAGTTTTGGGTTTAAGAATATATCATCGGCATCCTAGATAAGAATTTCAAAGTCTCAGGTAGAAATCACATCAGAGAATAGCCAGGAGAAAAATAGTTATACCCCAATTTGAATGCCTCATGATCATAGAGGGACTGGGCTTTTTCTGTCTCATTGATGTGCCTGACAGCAGAAAGAAAGCATTGGAAAGGGTCGGTCCATCATTGGTTCAAGCTGAGATGAGAATGGACATTGAGTATGAGCGTTGCAATCGATGGATTACCTTGTTTGCATTTGCTTGCTGTTGAAATCCAAATTAAGAGAAAAAGCGGCAGCTGAGCTGCATCAAGCCAAGAGATGCTGGCTCGTGAGCCACGTCAAGCCACTAAAGTGACACGAGCGGTGAGAACAGCTTCGCTTGGCTGTTTGTGGCTCAGCTCACATGGCTCAGCCAAGCCAAGCTAAGCTCCAGCAACACTACATCACTGCTTCTTGTTTTCACATTTCCTTTACTTTCCTCTTCAAAATGGTTGTTCTGCTTCTTTGTTGCCATTTGTGCCTTGAGGGCATTGGATTTCACATAGTTTACCATATTTTTATTGCTGCAACTTTGCAAATTCCAAAAATGGCAATTGTGACATAATGTGACTATCCTTCAACTATCCTTATCTGCTCATCCATTTCAAGCACAATTTCATTCTTTCCATAGGTTTTGGTTTGCCGGAGCTTTGGATGAAGCTGAAAATACCTCTATTTTGATCCCTATTAAATACTATACAATATTATCTCCAAAACCTGGCTCTTTTACAAGATTTAGGCAAGAGATCACAAGGATATAATTCACTTTGGGCTACATTGATACCTATTGATGTGTATCAAGAGATCAAAACATCTCAGAGCTCAGAAATCTTGGATTAGAGTAGGCATGATATATCCAAACATAGTCCAAAAAAAAATATTAAAATGATTGCTTCAAATTTGAGCCCAGAAATTTAATTTGACCCATTGAGTGGGGTGACCCATTGACCAGTGACTGTATATCTAAAAATTATGCATTTTTATTGAGTGTAAGTTTTCTGATAAAGGTGCCAAGGCAGCCAAAGTCTCATCCTTTTTGTACCCTTTTCTGAGCAGGCAAATCACACAAAAGTGCTCACACAAAAATAAATTTTAAATAAGAGAAACTCTTTTCTGCAAGCAACAATTTAGATCGTGGAAATACATGCAGTATTTTGGCAGTATTGACAAAGATATGAAGTGTGCGATATGACAAGTATTTACATAATGCTGTGCAATACTTTTGGACGTCACTGTCACGGTAGTACCTAGGGATGTAATGGTCACAGTGGTCCCCTGGGCCCATGGGTGCTTTGCAATAAGAAATTTTCTTAACTTTTTATCTAATAAAAATAAAAATACATTGGATACATTATTGGAATTTTTCATGTTCGAGAGCTTGAGATTGGCTAGAAATGAACCCGGGCGTCTTGGTTAATAAGCTCGGAAGCCACAGGTCAACATATACAAATAACGCCTCTTCTCCCTCTACCACCAACATGACCGACGAACAAGCCCCAGAAATCCAGATTAATGTCAAAGGTGCTCATTTTCTCTGAGGCTCGCCCTGTATATCTCACCCGCTTTTGAAATATAGGACCAAGCGAGCTGAAGCTCCAGATCTCAATAACGACAGATAAGACCGTGTTGGAGCTCAAGCAAGCCATCGCAGCGAAATCCGATGTGGAGGCCGACAGGCAGAGACTTATATATTCAGGTATGTTGCATGGATCTTGTTTGTACTTTGCATTTACATGCTATCCGGTACAGGACGCGTATTAAAGGTTGATCTCTCCGATGACAAATTCTCGGTCACAACGATAGCTTACCCCACCCACAGGACGATGACTCACTATCGGTGTATAAAATCCAATCGTCGCACACGATTCATATGGTGAAAGGCGTGTCGCGGTCTGGAGCTGGGGGATCGTCATCGTCGGGTGCGCCAGCGACGCCTCAGCCTCTCCCTGCCATGCAAACAGGACAGAATGTGCACGACCCGCTGACGCAACTCAATTCGCACATGGGTTTTGGGGCGATGGCGGGGCTGAACCCCTTTGGAGAGATGGGATTGAATCCTAATGATCCTAACATGGTGAGTGCTTCGTTTTTTTTTTTGGGTGGAGGCGCCGAGAGTGACAGCTCTTTGTCTTCCTTTGCCCTTGAATGCGATTGCTTATTCATTCTTGATAGATGCAAACAATGATGAATTCGCCTGCTTTCCTCCAACAAATGTCCGCGATGATGTCTAATCCCGCAATTATCGATCAAGTCATCGCCTCAAACCCACAGCTGGCTGCCATGGGTCCACAAGTGCGCCAGGCATTCCAAGACGAGGGATTCAGGCAGATGCTGTAAGTTCTTTCAGCTTCTCTCGGTTAAAAGATGCCCTATTCTAACTTCCGGTTTACTCTTCCCCAACATTCTACCACATTCCATGCCCTTCCTTCATCACACCACAAAATCTTACTGACTCTCCGAATCACCCGCAGCTCCAACCCGGAACAACTACAACAAATGTTACGGATGGCCTCGATGTTCCAAGGCGCTGGTCTCGGAGGTGGCAATGCAGGTGGATTCGGCGGTGCCAACCCATTTGCTCCCCCACCCGCGTTCCCTGCACCGGGTAACCCCAACCCCACGTCGACTCCTTCTTCACCCCCTGCCGCTGGCCAAACCCCCTCGTCGACGACGACACCGGGTACTACACCCGGTGCTGTCCCTCCGTTTCC
>Ga0307513_10007695_pt1 | contig 13922 bp, 11 predicted proteins | sample 15_EM_MG_FD_202174 | JGI IMG/M metagenome (GOLD analysis project Ga0307513, IMG submission 202174) | Populus trichocarpa ectomycorrhiza microbial communities from riparian zone in the Pacific Northwest, United States - 15_EM | ecosystem: Host-associated > Plants > Roots > Unclassified | place... | reverse complement strand
TGCGCAACCGCCGCGGACAACGCCTCGCCGCCGACGTTGATCACGCGGACGCTGTCGGGGATAGCGCCACTCTTGGCGAGTTCGTCGATCACCGACGGCACGCCCTGCAGCAGCGTCGGCCGGTCGCCCGCGTCGAACGGCTCGAGCAGATTCTGTTTGAGAATGATGCATCCGCCGACACTCAGCGGCAGGAAGATCTCGATCATCGATGGGTCGAAGCAGACCGACGATGTCGCCGCCACGCGCGCCAGGTCGTCGGGCATCAATTGGTCGGCGATCCAGTCGACCACGCGGCTGGCGCTATGCTCCAGCATCACGCCCTTCGGGGTGCCCGTCGATCCCGATGTATACATGATGGCCGCCAGATCGCGATGATCGCCGATAGGCGACAGCGGCGCGGTCGACTGCGCGGCGATGATGGACTGTTCGGCCCTCACGTCGCAGGTGACCCCGTCGAACGTCATGGCCACGCCACCATCCGTCACCAGAACCGACGCCTGGCAGTCCCGTAGCATGAAGGCCTGCCGGTCGGCAGGATCGGTCGGGTCGATCGGAACATAGGCTCCGCCGGCTTTCAGGATCGCGAGCAGCGTGACAATTAGATCCGGCGTACGCGCCATGGCGACCGCCGCGGCGGTGTCGCGGATGACTCCCAGCGCGCGCAGGCGCCGGGCCAGCTGATTCGATCGCCGATCCAGCTCGCGGTAGCTAAGGTCGTGTCGCCCGCAGACCAGCGCCACGCGATGCGGCGTACGGGCCGCTTGCACGCCGAAGGCCTGTTCCAGGCGGCGGCCGTGTGCGCCACCCGATTCAACATCAGTTTCGGCGCGAGGCTGCACTGCGCCCGCCGCTCGCGACATAGGCGGGGGTGCAGGCGAGTTCACGACGGGACCCCGTCCAAACCGCGCCTTCGCTGAAGCCCGAATTGCCAAACAGAGGGCTTCCCGCCCGGCGGGAGTTCGACAAACGCGACAAGCGCGACAAATGCGACTGGCGACGTCCCGGCAGCCATGCTTTCCCCTCTATGATCTTGGTTTCGCCACGAGTTTGCGGAATGAAGCGCCGACCGCAACAGTGCATCATGGGTAATCCGATCGACCATCGACGGGTTTTCCCATCATGCCCATCTTGCGCATCATCCGGTCGGTCAGGGCGGGTCTGTAATGTGGGGCCCGTGGTTGAAGTTACGCTCGCCTGCCGGGCAGAGAGACGCGCGCATGCTGCCCGGTCTGCGTCTTTGCTCCGCCTCGCTCGGCTTATTGTCGCCGACCCACGCAGCGCGCAGGGATGCCGGCCCAGACCTCGCGCTCTCCGGTAGATTGCGTGACAACGGCATTGGCGCCAATGATCGTGCCGTTGCCGATCCGCAGCACGCCGGACCGACACAGCACTTTGGCACCCGGATAGATCACGACATCGTCGCCGATCTCGATCAGCATCGGACTGATCTGATCGTGCGGCAGGTGCGCATCGGCGCGGCCGATCGTCACTTGATGGTAGATCTGGACCCGATCACCGATACTCGTGTCCGGATGAAAGACGCATCCGATGCCGCGATGAATGAGTTGCAGGTCCTTACCCACGACGACGTCGGGCGGCATGTCGATGCCGTACAGCATCAACAACTCCCGGACGAGGCGATGGCGCCGCCAGGGCAGCAAACGTTCAACCATTCCCACAGCGAGATCGTCCCGAGGCGTGATCACCGTTCGCGGACGGTAGCCGCGTGTCCACCGTTAGCGAACGGAAGAGAAGAGCTACTCCAATTGCCAAACGCTCCCGCGTCCAAGCGTTGAAAATAGCCTGAAATACGCACGCACGGCATTTCGTCCGAAGATCGACACCGCGCATCCCGGTCAGCGCAGCGCATTGGTGGTAGCCTGAATTGCCGCTCGCGCCAGTCGACGGGAGACGACTAGCATCGCGCACCGCCAAGGGGGGCATCGATGTTGCAACGCACGTCAGACGAGTCGGCGCACCGGCATGACGTCCCTGGTCGATGGGACGTCGAATTCTCGTGCGCACTGGAGAACAAGACCGGCAAATATTTCATCGGCCGTGACCTCGTTCGCGATCAAGGCGACCTGATCGACCAGGTCTATTATTGGCGACGCGGCACACATCATGTTCCCAGCCCGCTCTTGGAGAGGATGCTCGGGCTGGGCATGCGGATCGAGGTGCGCGCGGCAGGCGCTACTGGAGTGTCCCCTTTTCCGGTGCGGCGCCCGGGCCGGCCTACGCTGCACCTCGATCCGCACAGTGTCATGCACACCGCGATCAGCGATCGCGACATCGTGTTGTGTCACGATCTCGGCCCGATCACGCATCCGGTGCTGTTCAAACCCTGGGTCACGCGGCTCTACCAGCATGCTTATCGTCGCATCGCGCGCGCAATGCCGAAAATGGTATTCGTCAGCGAGCATTCGCGGCGCGAATTCATCCGCCTCTACGGCGAGACGCCTGACATGCGTGTCATCTATCCGCCGCTCAGGGCAGAGATCGACGACGCGGCGACGACACCGATGCCCGAGCTCAAGCAGCAATTTCTGCTCACCGTCGGCAGCATCGGTGCCCGCAAGAACCAGGCTGCCATGATTCAGGCTTTTGAGCGGTCGCGTCTTGCGGAACGCGGCATCGCCTACGTCTTGTGCGGCGCTCGAGAACCTGGCGCAGAGGCGATCGAACGGCTCGCCCGGCGTACCCCAGGCGTCCGACTTCTCGACTATGTGACAGATGCCGAACTCGGCTGGCTCTATGCGAATGCGTCCGGCTTTGCGCTGGTCAGTCAGCTGGAGGGGTTCGGCGTTCCCGTCGCCGAGGCGATCAGCCGCGGACTCGTTCCGCTGATCACGCTCGACAGCGTACTCGAGGAAGTCGCCGGCGCTGGCGCCATTGCGGTGGCGAGCGGCGATCTCGGCGCGATCGCAAAGGGCATGACCGATCTTTTCGCCATGCCCGAGGCGGAGCGCAGCACGCGGCTTACACGAATGCAGGCGTCGCTTGGCAGGTTCTCGCGCCCGGTCTTCGCTGCTGCGTGGCGAGCGATGCTGGCGCGCTAACCAAAACGGCGCGCGTGGTAGGACCTGCGATCGTCGAAGCGCTCAAGCCGTCGGCGCGACCAGCATTTCCCGCTCACACTGGGCCTCGGCCATGCCGGAGGCGGTGCGCAGGCAGGATAGGTCGAACCCCGCGTCGGCGCGCTCCGGGCGAGGACGATAAAAGATGCCGGCGGTCGTCCCTGCGGCCACGATCCACATCCGGCGTACCTTCATGCGCGCCAACAGCTTTAGCGACATCGCGATCTGCCGCCAGAAGTGCAGTCCGATACGCCGCCAATCGTCATTGTGGAGCACCGTCGAGGTAGTATTGCGATGCAGGTAGTAATGGTATCCGAGCCGCACGGCATTGGTCTCATTGAGCGTGCTGAGTACGCCTTCCAGCTTGCGGGCGTGCAGCACCCTCGATGCCCCGACCAGGAAGCCGGGAGTTCGCTGCGTGACGCGAACGGTGAATTCGCGATCCTCGCCAAAAATGAACATCGACGCTATCGGCAACCCGTTGGCCCGCAATGTTTCACGCGGCAACAATATCGAGGCGAACGTCGCCCCGAGCGTCGGCACCAGGCCGTATTCGAGAAGCTCGGCCCATTTCGGAAAGCCCAGCGCATTCTTGCGGCGGTCGATATCGGGAATTTCCGTCAGCTGGCCGGCGGTCGATCGCGGCACGGAAACCAGATAAGCTGGCACGATCCGGTGCCGATCAAGCACGTCGTGCGCCAGCAGAAGTTGTTCGAGCGCATCGGGCTCGGCGATCACGTCGTCGTCCATCGTCCAGACGAAGGCGGCGCCCAGACCATAAGCCACGCGCATGCCGGCATTGAACCCGCCCGCCGCGCCGACATTCTTGCTAAGGCTGTAGACATCGACCAAATGCCCCCAACGATTGCTCAGCATCGCCGCGGTTCCGTCTGTGCTGGCATTGTCGACCACGATGATGCGATCGCAGCGCCGCGTCTGGGCGGCCAATGCGGCGAGGCAGCGTTCGAGCATCTCTTTGCGGTTGTAGGTCAGGACAACCGCGTACACCGCCGGCGTAGCGGTGCCCGCCGCAGACTTAGGCGACATTGCGACTGCCGGCTCGGCCATCGCGATCGATGATCGTCGGCTCCGGAATCGCGATGATGAATTGCGGGCTCCAGTCCGCCGTGGCGGCGAGTTGCTCGATGATTTCGTCCTTCAGGTTCCAGGGCAGGATCACGACATAATCGGGCCGAGCCTCGGTCAAAGCCTCGGGCGACAGAATCGGAATGCGCACGCCTGGAATCATCTGGCCCTGTTTGGATGGCGCCTTGTCCACCGTGAACGCGATAAGGTCCGGCCCGACCTCGCAGAAGTTCAACAGCGTGACGCCCTTCGCGGGCGCACCATAAGCGGCAACCGAGCGCCGCTCTGCCTTCAGTCGCAACAGCAAATCGCGGAAGCCCTGACGCACCCTTGCGATACGTTCCGCGAAACGGTCGTACACCACATCGGTGTCCAGCCCGTAGGCAAGTTCCTCCTGCAGGATGCGATGCACCGCGATCGTTTCGACATGCTTCGCCTCGGCGCGACAAACGAAATAGCGCAGCGAACCGCCATGCGTGTCGAGTTCCTCGACGTCGAACAGACGTAGTCCCGCTGCCTCGAACACACGCTTTGCCGCCAACAGCGAATAATAAGAGAAATGCTCGTGATAGATCGTATCGAACTGGTTGCGCTGCATCAGGCGCAGCAGGTGCTGGACCTCGATCGTGGCTACCCCCTCGGGCGCCAGAAGGTCGCGCATGCCGCGTGCGAAATCGTTGACGTCAGGGACGTGGGCAAACACGTTGTTCGCCGTGACCAGATCTGCCCGCCAGCCCTGATCGACCAGCCGGTTGGCACAGTCTTGGCCGAAGAACTCGATTCTGGTCTCGATGCCGAGCGCGCCGGCGGCTTGCGCCACAGAGCGACAGGGCTCGACACCGAGTACCGTTAGCTCCATCGCTCGGGAGAATTGGAGCAGATAGCCGTCGTTGCTCGCCAGTTCGACGTGCCGCGCGCCGGGCAGCAATGCAAAACGCTCGATCATCGCATCGACATAGCGTCGCGCATGATCGAGCCATGCCGTCGAGGCCGACGAGAAATAGGCGTAATCGGCTCGGAACAGCTCAGCCGATTCTTTGAAGTCGATCGTCTGCGCCAGCCGACAGTCGCCACAGACCATCACCGTCAATTCGATCCGCGGATCGGTCGGCGGTGCAGACGCCGGATCGACATAATCGTTGGCAACCGGCATTGGCCCCAGTTGCGCCAGCGTCGCGGTGAATTCGCCGCCGCAATGCCGGCATCGGCGTTCCGCAATTGCGCGCATGCCCACCCCCTATAAATTCCGGCGAGGCTATTCTCACAAGCAGCCGCGCATCAGCGATGCTCATAGACTGAGGTGTGGTCGCGGGGCTCCTGCTCCTCAGCCGCACTACTTTATCGTCAACATCGCGTACTTGGCGGGCACGCAAATAATTCAGCCGAAATGTCTTGCCCCCTTTCGGTCACCTGGCGCCCCCCGATGCCACTCTTTCGCGGTAGCACCGATGCCGCTCCGCCATCGCCTTGCCTCCGTCACGACGTTTGCCCAGAATCACAACGGCCTTTCCTGGCCCGCTGATCTCTGGGGGTACGATGATGCAGTCCCACCTCTCCTTTCTACCGGGCGTCGCGCGTTGGTCGGCCGAGCATCAGGGCATGGAGTTCATGGCCAGCGCAAACGGCTGCTCGTTTCGCTTCGTGATAACAGACGATGCATTGGCGACGCTGAGCGGCACGCCGTCACGCGGGCCCGAATATGATTTCGACACCTTTTTCGAGTGCGAAGCAGCGGTACATCGCGCCGCGGCGGCGGTCTTTCAGATTGCATCGCCGGCCAGGCGCCAGTTGCTCATCACCGCGCACGACCTGCCGCCCAATTAGGGTCTGGTCCAAACCAGCTGAAACACAATCCTGCCCCGGTGGAATTCAAAACCCGACGGGGCAGATCCGCCGCATCCGCGCTATCCCGGCGGATAGGCGGGACTATCGCCCGTTCGGGAACAATCGTCGGCTAAGGATGATGCTCGGAGTTGTCGCCGCGGACCGGCCCGAACTCGGATACCAACGAGTCGCGGAGAGGTAACGGACGATCCGTACGGCCTTTATCGAGGTCGGGCGGCTGCGCTTATCGTCAGCCGAACAACTTGAGACAGCTCGCGCTTGCGCGAGCTGGCACGACGGCGGCAGAAGCGCATCCATCCCCCCGTGGAGCCACTGACGCCGTCGTGCCATCTTGTCAAAACCTGGCTAAACAGGGAATGCTTACGCGACGTCCAGGTCGTGCGCGACCTTGTCCGCGATCGCGAGCGAAGCGGTAAGACCGGGCGACTCGATGCCCATCAACAGCACCATCCGATCGACACCGTGTTCGCGCGGGCCGGCAATCATGAAATCGGCACTTGGTTCGCCGGGCCCGGAAATCTTGGGCCGGACACCGCTATAGCCTGGAACCAGGCGCTTCGAATCCAGCGCCGGCCAAATCCGTTGCGCCGCGCTTGCAAAATAGTCCCCGCGATCCTGCGACACCGTATAATCGAGCATGTCGATCCATTCGACGTCGGGACCGAAGCGGGCCGATCCCGCCATGTCGAGCGTGAGATGCGTACCGAGCCCGCCCGCAACGGGGACCGGGTAGATCAATCGAGTGAACGGCACGGCGCCCTGGTAGACGTAATAGACGCCCCGCGCATGATAGGGGTGCGGCACCCATTCGGGTGGAAGCCCTTCGGTCCGCATCGCCAGCGCATGTGCACCATGACCGGCCGAATTGACCATTATCCGCGCCGTCGCGGCGACGCTGTCTTCGCCGGCCAGATGGACCGCCCAGTCGCCGGTTGTTGTACGGGTCACACGATCGACCGCGGTGCGTCGGGCGAAGGTCGCCCCGGCCCCCTCGGCGTCGCCGAGCAGCGCGGTCATGAAAGCGGAGCTGTCGATGATCCCGGTCGAGGGCGACAGCAAGGCGGCTTCGCAGTCGAGGGCGGGCTCGATCCGCTTCGCCTCCTCGCCGGACAGCAGCTCGAGATCGTCTACGCCCGCGCGCTCACCCACGGCGGCAATCCGCGCCAGCATTGGCACCTCTGCCGGCGAAAAGGCAGTGATCAGCTTGCCGCAACGACGGTGCGGTACGTAGCGCTCAACACAATAACGATAGAGCTGACGGCTTCCCGCAACGCACAGCGTCGCCTTGAGGGGAAGGCCCTCATAATAGAGCCCGGCGTGGATCACCTCGCTGTTGCGCGAACTTGTAGCGGTGCCGATCATATCCTCGCTGTCTGCGATCACCGTGGTCAGACCGGCAAGCGCCAGCCGCCGGGCAATGGCGAGGCCGACAACGCCGGCACCGACAACCAGTACGTCGAAATCCGCCATGCATTTCCCCCGATTGAAACCCGCGACTACAGGCGGGGCAGGTGATCGGTATCGATCAACGGAAACGTCGTGTCGCGTCCCGAAACCCGCGTCACCTCAAGCGGCCATTCGATCGCCAGCGCCGGATCATCACTGCGCAGTCCGCCCTCGCATTCCGGCGCATGCGGCGCAGACATAAGGTAGCTCATCTCAACGTCGTCGACGAGCGTTTGGAAGCCGTGCGCGCAACCGCGCGGCACATAGATCTGGCGGACGTTGGTATCGCTGAGTTCAACCCCCACGACCGTAAAGTAGGTCGCAGACCCGTTGCGCAAATCGACAACGACGTCGAACACGGCGCCGCGCACACAGCGAATGAGCTTGGCCTCGGAATGCGGTGGCCGCTGAAAATGAAGTCCGCGAACGGTCCCGGCCTGCGCCGTCGCCGACATGTTCTGCTGGACGAAGTCGGTGGACAGCCCGTGACGAGCGAACTCGTCACGGCACATGGTCCGCGCAAACCGCCCTCGTTCGTCGCCGCGCGGCTCGGGCGTGATGACGAAGCAACCGCCGATCGCGGTTTCTTCGAAGATCATTCCGCGGCGCTCTGCAACAACGGTGGGGCAAACAGTCGCGACTGCTCCGCATAGAGCGCGTCGATGATCCGTCCCGCCGGGAGCTCGACATCGGCAAAGGTCAGAACCTGGTCGCGTGCCACCGGCCGCCGAATCGTACAGTCGAGCGCCAACCCCATCGGCAACAGCCGGTCGCGTTCGATCACGTCGTAATTGTCCGCCACGGCATAGGCCTCGTAGCCGCCAAGCTGGATGATGCGGTCACCCGGCACCAGATCTCGCTTGGCCACCGCGACCACGCCGACACACGGCCCTCCAAGCGCGGCCAGTACGGTGTCGCCGAACAGGCAGGCACGAGCGATCGAGGTCGGCACTTCGAAATGGCAGAGATGGTACGGCGTCTGGAAGCAGTAATAGGGGCCCTTTCCGAGCTTATAGAGATTGAGGAAGTGACGCTGGCGGGGATCGTCCATCGTGCCGATCACGAACACGCCCGGCCCGGGCCGTACACCGACGATATAGTCGACCAGTCCGGGCCCGTATTCGTCGACCACGCGGCCCAGGAATTCGGCCGCATCTTCCAGCGGCACCAGCGCCGCCTCCGGGTCCCCGCCAGAAAAGTCGATTCCCGTCATGCCGCGCCGCGCCACGCGAAACCCGGTGGCGTTAGCGACGATCGCCTGCTCGTAGGAAATCTTGGTGCCATCCGCGAACGAGGCGACCATTTCCGGTTTCTGCCCCCATTTGGCGGCGAACGCCAGCTGCGTGGTCGGGTCGCGATACGGATCGTGCAGGCCCTTGATGTTGCCGCATAGCACCGGCGTCACCCCGATGCCGCGCACGAAACGCACCAGGTTCATCTGCACGCCCGGCTGGTCGCCATCTGAAAACGTGTAGATCACCCCCGCCTCTTCGGCCTTGCGCCTCAGGATCGGGCCGACCGTGCCGTCGAGCTCGGCGTTCATCTGGATCACGTTCTTACCGGCGCCAATCGCTGCCATAATCACCCGCGCGCCATGCTCGATCGAACCGGTCACCTCGACCACGGCATCGATGCCGTCGGCAGTCGCCAGTGCTTCGGCATCCTCGGTGACGGCAACCTCGCCGGCGGCTATCCGACGCTCGATATCCCGGCGCGTATCGCAGATGACCGGTGTCAGCCCGACATCGCTGATCGCGGCGATCGCGCTCTCTATATGGCGATTGGCTACCGCGACGATGCGCATGCCCGGCGTGGCCGTGACGATCTGGCGCACGATTCCCGCCCCCATGAACCCGGTGCCGACCAACCCCACCCGGATCGGCCAGCCGGTCTCCTCGAGACGCGCCAGCGCCGTGTCGACCAGTATCATGCCGTTCGCTTCAATAGCGCGACGCCCGACGTCGGCGCATCGGACCAGACTTTCCAGGGCGCATTGCCGCCTTGCCAATGCGTTTCGAGGACATGTTTGTCGCGCAGCGTATCCATATTCTGCCAGAAGCCCGAATGAATATGGCAGCCCAGTTTGTTGCGCAGGATCAGGCGGTTCATCGGCTCGGCTTCGAGCACCGTGTCGTCACCGTCGATCATGTCGAAGATTTCGGGTTCGCACACGAAGAAGCCGCCGTTGATGACACCGCCGTCGGTCGCGCCTTTCTCGCTGAAGCCGTGCACTTCGGTGCCGTTGTCGCTCAGCCGCAACGCTCCGAACCTGCCGGGCTGGACGACACCCGTCAGCGTACACCAGGCACCCGATGTCGCATGCGCCGCAACCAGGTCGGCGATGTTCACATCACTGACGCCGTCACCATAGGTCAGGCAGAAGGGGCCATCCTGCAGCAAATGCCGCGCCCGCTTCAGCCGCCCGCCGGTCATCGTGTCGATCCCGGTATCGAGGATCGTCACTTGCCAGTCCTCGTGCGACTGGCTCAGCCAGTCGATCCTGCCGCTGCCGAGATCGATCGAAACATCGCAGCTGCGTGCCTGATAATTGAGGAAATAGGAGCGGATGTAATCGGCTTTGTATCCGCCAAGAATCACGAAATCGCGGATACCGTAATGCGCATAGGTCTTCATGATGTGCCACAGGATCGGCCTGTTGCCGATTTCCACCATCGGCTTGGGCGTGACGGCGGTCTCTTCGCTAAGGCGGGTGCCGAAGCCGCCCGCCAGGATCACGGCCTTCATAATGCGATCTCCTCGATTTGGCTTTTCACGATCGGTGCAGAGCGATCGGCCCATTCCAGATCGTTCGACAACCGCCCCTCCGCGATTAGCGCCCTCAGCGTGTGGAGGCGGATCAGCGATGAATTCCGGAAGTCGGCATCGGCGAAATGCAAGCCGCGCAGCCCGGCGACGAGCTCGGCGACCGAATCCTGAAGGCGCATCTGGGGCTGATGCCGTGGCGCCAGTCCCGCGAAGCGAGAGAAATCGACGCGATAGGATCGCGAGTCCGCCGGCGCGTCCCGATTGATCGACACCGAACAGCCGGGCACTTGCTCCGCCACCACCCTGGCGAGATCGCGAACCTGATAATTGGCGCTGTCGATCCCGGCATTGACGGTTAGAAAGCGACCACCATTGTCCGGCGACCGCGTCGCTGCCCATTCGATCGCACGCGCCATGTCCTGAACGTCGATCAACGGCCGCCAAGGCGACCCATCGGACAGCACCGAGATTTTTCCGGTCGTCAGAGCGCAGGCGACGAAGTCATTCAATACGAGATCGAGGCGCAGCCGGTCCGACATCCCGCATGCCGTCGCGAACCGCAGGCAGGTAACGGTCATGTCACCCGCCAGCCGGGCCAGCGCCAGCTCCGTCCCAATTTTGGAGGAAGCGTAGGCCGTCATGGGATTGAGGGGGTCGTCCTCGTTGCGGGGGCCGCCTTCCGCGACGCCATAAACGCTGCAGCTCGACGCGAAGACGAGGTTGCGAACTCCGGCGGCCTCGGCCTGGCAGGCGATGGTAGTGGCGGCGAGCTGGTTGATTTCTTCCGTCACTCGACCGAACTGCTCACCCATCGGGTCGTTGGAAATTGCCGCGAGAATGATCACGGCGTCGCAACCGTCGAGCAGTCGGGCATCGAACGATCGCACATCGCCGAAGTGCTGAACGTCAAGCCGGCGCTCGGGGATATCTTGGTGCGTCGTGAGGCAATGGGCAAAAAACCCCGAGTCGAAGCCCTCGAGCCGCGATTCCGGATAGCTTCGTCGCAGCTGCCGCACGACCGAAGGGCCGATATAGCCCATGTTGCCGGTGATCATGACACGCATCGGCACCCCCCAAAAGCGGGACGCCGCGACCTCATTGCCCGACGTCCCCCAGGAGGAGATTGATCACGCCCAGTTCAAAGAGTCGCCCAAAATTCGGAGCGATAGCCATCGGGGCTAGATGAATTGACGTAGGATAACGGATTATCGAAATCGCTAAATCGGCACACATCCGCGAAAAAAAAATTTGGCAAATATACCCAAATAAAATAGGTCCAAAATGGATAATACTTAAGGCTTAATTGACTTATCTCTTAACTGGACGATCATGAAAGCATAATACGCAGTGCTATAACTAGCTATAAATAGACGAAAATGCCGGTCCTTGGGGAAAAAGGATATAGCACCGGACTCATGCTGAAGGGGCGACTGAAATGGTACCTCGTATCAAGATTGCCTTGCTCGGGCCCAATCGGATAGGTTTGGACGGGTTAGAAAGAATCCTGGCTGAAAACGGATTTGGCGTTTTGGAATCCGCTACCGACGCGACTTCGCTCAGCCAGGTCCAACCGGCCGATGACGACGGCAACGACGTCGTCAATATTTTGCTGATGGACGGCCTCGCGGATGCCAAGCGAGCCTACGAACCCGCAGAACTCGCGGAGCGGTTCCCCGGGCGTCGGTTGGCGATAATGGCCGATGTGTTCGATTTTGACGAAATGGTCAGCTGCTTCCGCGAGGGCGTCTACGGTTATATCATCGCGGCATCCTCGGAATCTCTGGTCATATCGTTGCGATTGATCGCCCTCGGCGAGAAAGTGATGCCGTCCAATCTTGCCGAGTTCCTGCCGATGCATCCCAATCTCGGCCTGTCGCCAGGAACCGGCCAGTCGATGAAGCAGGCCGGTCTGTCACTGCGGGAGATCGAAATTCTCGCCTGTCTTGTAAGTGGCCATCCCAACAAGATCATCTCGCGCCAGCTCGAGATCAGCGAGGCGACGGTGAAAGTCCATGTGAAGGCCATTCTTCGCAAGGTCGGCGTCCAGAACAGGACCCAAGCTGCCATTTGGGCGGTCGGTGAGCGATTGAGCGAAGCTCACTCCCCGTTCGGTCACTGCAGGAAGATCGGCAACGGCGCCGATCCCGCCCCGCCGCCGACCAACTAACGGCAAACTACCGGCTGAGTCCTGCGCACCGGGAATTACGGGTTAATTCGTCCTGAAGGCTGCGGCCGTCGCGCAGGCGATGCTAGTTTCGTCGGGGTCGAAACGGTCAGATGGCGTCAACCTACTCCGGTCATTCGATCGGTAGAGCCATCGCGGGGGATTTGGGCGATGCTGTTCAATTCCAGCGAGTTCATATTGCTGTTTTTGCCGATCGTTTTCGTCGGCTTCATCGTCATCGCCCGATTTCGCCAGCCGCGCCTTGCCGCGGCTTGGCTCACCGTTGCGTCGTTGGTGTTCTACAGCTGGTGGCGCTGGCAAAACCTGCCGCTGCTGTTGACCAGCATGGCGGTCAATTACTGGCTCGGGGGCGTGCTCGTTCAGCAACAAAGCAAGCTGACGCTCGCGCTTGGCATCGGATTCAACGTCTGCCTGCTCGGCTATTTCAAATACACGATGTTCGCCCTCGAAACGACCAGGGAATTATTCGGCGGCGACTGGCAGGTGCCGCACGTCATCCTGCCGCTCGCAATCTCGTTCTTCACTTTCCAGCAGATCGCCTATCTCGTCGATGCCTATGGCGGGCGGGTCAGCGAGCGCGATCCGCTCAACTATGCGCTCTTCATCACCTTTTTTCCGCATTTGATCGCCGGGCCGATCACGCACCATCGTGAGATGCTCGCGCAATTCAGTGCGCCGGATCGGTTCCGGCCGCGCTGGGATCTGATTGCGACCGGGCTGACGTTGTTCCTGATCGGATTGTTCAAGAAGGTGATGGTCGCCGATCCGCTTGGCGTCGCGGTGCGGCCGATCTTCGCGCAGGCCGATATCGGCGGCGTGCAGCTCATCCAGGCATGGACCGGCGCGCTTTCCTACGCATTGCAGATCTATTTTGACTTTTCGGGCTACACCGACATGGCGATCGGGCTGGGATTGTTGTTCGGCATTTCGCTGCCGCCAAATTTCAACAGCCCCTATAAGGCGCGAAACATCATCGAATATTGGTCGCGCTGGCACATGACCCTGACGCGCTTCCTGACCGCCTATATCTACAATCCGATCGTCGTCGCCTTCACGCGGCAACGCGCGATGAGGGGCCTTCCGCTGCCGCGCCGCGGCAAGATGAGCCCGGCGACATTCGTTGCACTGGTCGCCTTGCCGACGGGCTTCACCATGCTGGTTTCGGGGATCTGGCACGGCGCCGGCTGGCAGTTCGTGATCTTCGGCTTGCTCCATGGCTTCTATCTGATCGTCGCGCACGCCTGGCGCGCGTTGAAGGCTCATCGCGGTATCCCGCTGCAAACGGGCACGCCGCTCACCATCGCTGGATCGGTCTTGCTGACCTTCCTGTGTGCGACGGTCGCGCTGGTATTCTTTCGAGCCCCATCTGTTTCCGCCGCGATCGACCTGCTGCGTGGCATGGTCGGCCTGAACGGCACGACGCTCCCCGGTCCGGTCGCGCGCATCCCCCTGGTCGCGCCGCTGGCTGATCTCCTCGGCATCCCGATCGGCTCGCTCGACAATTTCGAGATAAGTTA
>Ga0307513_10007694_pt1 | contig 13923 bp, 11 predicted proteins | sample 15_EM_MG_FD_202174 | JGI IMG/M metagenome (GOLD analysis project Ga0307513, IMG submission 202174) | Populus trichocarpa ectomycorrhiza microbial communities from riparian zone in the Pacific Northwest, United States - 15_EM | ecosystem: Host-associated > Plants > Roots > Unclassified | place... | reverse complement strand
GCGCGACAACATCTCGCATGACAACGTCACGAAGTCGGGTGCGCACACCGATGGCAACGGCATCATCATCGACGATTTCCAGAGCACGCAGACGAGCGGTCATCCGAACTACACGTTTAAGACCCTAGTCGACAACAACCTCGTCTACGAGAACGGCGGCAAAGGCATCCAGGTTACCTGGAGCGACTCCGTCACGGTGCAAAGCAACACCGCATACCACAACAATCAGGACCCGCAGAACACCGGCACCTGGCGCGGCGAGCTCAGCAATTCGGCGTCGAGCAACAACACCTGGGTCAACAACATCGCCGTGGCGGACCCATCGCTGAACAAGAACAACACCGCGGTCGATAACACGTCGACCGGCGGCTACACCAACAACAACGTCGTCTGGGCCAACAACGTGACCTACAACGGCACGGCCGGCCAGGCTTCGGTCAAGACCGACGGCGGCAACGCGATGCCGAGCGCGGCGAACGGCAACAAGCTCGGCATCGACCCGAAATTCCTGGGGGCAGCGAGCGGCGACTTCCACCTCGGCTCCGGCTCGCCGGCAATCGATAGCGGAACCAGCAAGTACGGTGTCGACTCGGTCGATCTGGACGGCCACGCTCGCGTCGTTGGAACTGTCGATATGGGTGCCTACGAATCGGGCTCCAGCGCAGCACCGGGAACACCAACCACGCCAACCACGCCGACGCAGCCAGGGACGCCGACCACACCGACGCAACCGGGGACGCCGACCACACCGACGAAAGAATACCTCGGCACCAACGGTAACGACATCATGCCACACAGCGGTCAGTCCAACGGCGGCAACGAAACCTTCAAGGGTCTCGGCGGTAATGACGTGGTGAAGGGCGGCGCCGGCGCGGACGTGCTCGACGGCGGTAGTGGCAACGACACGGCCAGCTATGAGGGCTCCGGCGCGGTCAACGTCAACCTGGCGACCAAGGCCGCTTCGGGCGGGCATGCCGCCGGTGACAAGTTCGTCAGCATCGAAAACTTGACTGGCTCCAGCTACAACGACGTGCTGACCGGCGGCAATGGCGGCAGCAACGTTCTCGCTGGCGGAGCTGGCGCGGACAAGCTGAACGGAGGCGCCGGCGCGGACAAGCTCGACGGCGGTGGTGGCAACGACACGGCCAGCTATGAGGGCTCCGGCGCGGTCAACGTCAACTTGGCGACCAAGGCCGCTTCGGGCGGGTATGCCACCGGTGACAAGTTCGTCAGCATCGAAAACTTGACTGGCTCCAGCTACAACGACGTGCTGACCGGCAATAGCGGCAGCAACGTTCTCCATGGCGGGGCCGGCGCGGACAAGCTGGACGGCGGCGCCGGCGGGGACGTCATCATTGGTGGTGCCGGAAAGGACATCATGACCGGTGGCGGAGGAGGCGATACCTTCGTCTTCGATGTGAAGCCCGACAATATCAGCATCGACCATATCCGGGATTTTTCCTCCGCGGCTGGCGACAAGCTGATGCTCGATCATTCGATTTTCGCCGCGCTCAGCCTATCCGGATTTTCGGATGAGAATTTCGTTCTCGGAACAAAAGCGCTCGAGGCTAATGACAAGCTGATCTACGATCAGCACAGCGGCAGTCTGTCCTATGACGCGGATGGAAGCGCAGCCGGCGCGGCCGTCCATGTTGCGGATCTCGATAATTCCGCAGCACTTCACTTCAAAGACTTCCTGCTTGTCTGACTTGGCCGGCCCGTCGCCTTCTGGCGGCGGGCTGCCGCACTACGCGCTTTTCCAGGCTCCTCTTGCCGGCGTGACATTCCCGGCCACATTTCACGGTGATGCCACCCGTGCAGGCCAAGAGAAGCCTTCGCCCTGGATAGCCTATATCGCCCATTTCATCGCCTCGGCATTTCTGACCAACGGCATCCCACATTTCGTCAACGGCGTCAGCGGCAGGCTGTTCCGCATCCCATTCGCGCAAACGGCAAAGCTTGGCTCGCCGACGGCCAATGTCGTCTGGGGCTGGGCGAATTTCCTCATCGCCTTCCTGCTCTTTGCCAATGTCGGGCCGCTCTATATAGGCACGCCTGGTGATACGATCTTCGTAGCAGTCGGCATGCTCGTCACCGGCATCCTGCTCGCCCGGATTTTCGAAGGCAACGCGATCTAGGTCGTAGCGACGATTTAACTATTTAAGCCATATTGCGATTGCGGCGAGCTTGACGAATCCCATGAAGTTCACGAGCAGTTTGTCGTATCGGGTTGCGACGCGTCGAAACTGTTTGAGCTTGCCGAAGAAGCGCTCGATGCGATTGCGCTCCTTGTAGAGGTCTGCGTCGTAGGCGCGCTGGACTTTTCGGTTGCGCTTTGGCGGGATGACGAGCTGCGTTCGGCTTTGCGCAATCCTGTCGCACAGATGATCGGCATCATAGCCTTTGTCGGCAAGAGCCGCACCGGCCTCGAAACCATCGATGAGATCATGGGCAAAGGCGATGTCGTTGCGTTGTCCGGGAGAGCCGATCAATCGGATGGGAAGGCCGAGTGCTTCTGTCGCGGCATGGATTTGGTGCTCAATCCACCGCGAGACCGACCCAGGCCCTGGGCATCCGCCCCCCTTTTTCCTTGCGCGCGCCGGCGGCATGCTGATGAGCCCGCACGATGGTGCTGTCGATCATCAGCCATTCGAGATCGGCTTCGCGTGCCAGAACCGACAGCATCTCGTCGAGCACACCCATCTCGATCCAGCGGTAATAGCGCCGCTTCACCGAGCGATAGTCGCCAAGCCGCTCGGGCAGATCTCGTCAGCGACCACCGGAACGCGCCATCCACAAAGCGCCTCCAAAAATATTCGATTATCCCGCTTGCCTTTGGTCCCACCCGGCACAAAGCCCCTGATACGCTCCCATTGATCATCTCGAAGTGCGTCGCAATCCATCACCGACCTCCAAAAGTCAGTGTTGAATCTGATTTGCTCCAGCCTGGGATTCCCTAACCGTTAAATCGTCACCACGCCCTAGGTCCTGATTTTGATGCGCATACTTGTAGAGGGCGTTGTCGCCGCAGGAACACCGCTCGTCGCGGCGCCCTTTTGTTACTCGGGCGGTGCGACTACGCTTCCGGTGTCCGCCCCAGCCTTCTGAAGATCCCGTAGACTGCCAAATTCTCCCGAACGCATGATCCTCGGATGTATTCGGAAGCTCTTGTCGTTCAAATTGCCGATGTAGCGGTTACGCGCGAATTGCACGTATCCAGGCCCGTGGTCAGGAGCGTAGACGTACGCTGCAAGCCCGTTGCTACTGTCGATCGACACGATATTGCTCTCGATGCGATTATGGCGTGCCCATGGCGGACGCCAACCCCTGCCGGTACCGTCATCAACGCGAAAAGCCGCGCCCGATCCGTGTGTGATGACGTTTCCCGTCACCAAGTTGCTCCAGCCGCCGTTGATGCCGATTGCCGATACGTTGTCCGAGAGCGTATTTCCTTCGATGCGCACACCACTGGCCTTGCCATCGGTGTAGATCGCCCAACTGATAGGAGTCGGCCATTCATTGATATTTTCATATCCGGAAGGCCAAAACGTCCCATCGACTCTGTTCATAAGTTGACCTGTCCCGGTGACCAGATTGTAGCGGATGCTGCTGTTCATGAGGTCCGCCTGCTCGCCCATCAGCTTGATGGCACCGCCATCTGCCGTCTGCTGATTGGCATTGCGGATCTCGTTATGTTCGATGACTGCGTCATGGACTGCGTCTTGAGCCCCCCACAGTGAGCCGCCGGCGATACCGAACTGCGCAGTATTTTCGACCAGGTTATGGGCGATCCTGATACTGTCGGTCGCCTGGAACCATATTCCCGCGGTTTCAAAGTAGACCTTTCCGATGTCATGGATATGGTTCGACAGGATTCTGGCACCGTTCGATTTGCCGAAGCTGCCATAGGTTGTGCCAATGTAAATCCCGTTGCCAGCCACATCTCCGATCACATTGCCGGCAATGAGAACATCCTCGCTTTCACTCACGTGGATGCCGACGCCGACATTTTCCATGACGTTGCCGAGCAGCCTGACGCGGTCCGCGCGCTCGAGCCGTATGGCGCCAAATCCTCTGGTGTCGGTGTAGAACTTGCCGCTACCCTGCGGAGCTCCATCACGAAACTGGAGTCCCGACACAACCATGCCATCGGACCCCTCCAGCTTGAAGAATGTCGGTAGGACGCCGGCGACAACCGCGGAACTCGAGGACAGTCGGTCGGTAGAGATGTAGTTGAGCTGTCCCGCAACGGCGTCATACCACCATTCCCCAGGGGCATCGAGCAAGGCCGCTGCCCCGGTCAAAAAATAGCGGCTGCCTTCTGCGGTGAAAAAATAGCTGGTGCCTTTGGTATGAACAGTCCGGGTTGCCGCGTCGACTGAAACAACCGGGAGCGTGTCACTGCCCCATTGGCTTCCCGGCTGGAAGCCGCCAACGATGTGGACGACAAGCCCCGCTGGATCTCCCAACGTCGGAAGATCGCCGGCACGGAAGCAAAAGTGCGTGTTACCTTGCCAAATATCGGTGTCCTGCTCGCACTTGGCCGCGAACAACCATCCCTTACGCGGATCTCCGTCAAGGGGGGCGTTGGGAAAACGGGCCCGAGGTTGGAGGATCCCATTGACGAAAAGATCGCCCACCGCCTCATCAGGCGGCAACCTCAGCGGTGCCGTCCAGCGGCCATCTGCCTGAGGCGCCCAGCTACGCACAAGCGGGCCACCGTGCAAAACCGGCGTCTCGTTACATCTCGCTGTGATGATCAGACCTGCATCGCGAGAGTCGAAGACTATCGGTTGAGCGAGATAGTAGTCTCCATTGCCCATTGCAATTGTGCTTTGGCCACCCTTCGCGCGCGCAGCATCACGAGCTCTCTCAATGCTGGCGAAAGGACCGTCGGTGCGCTGCGGATTTGCTCTAGCAAGGAGGCCACTCCAGATGTCTTCTCCATCCGGAGAAACGTAGAATATTGCCTGAGCCGCGGATGTGCTGGCCAATATGCCGCTCAAGGAAGTCCCATTCAGCTTGGCCGATAAGGTCGCCGCCGAAGCTTCCGCGCAAGTCGCTTCCCGGATCGTTCTCTGCATCAGGTCGGGCGCATCTGCGTCCGCCCTCACTGAGATCGGATTGCCCGGCTGCGGAAAGAGCGTGGCAGGTAAAATGCTCAAGATCAGTGTGAAGCGCAGCCTCATGAGATCTGCAGCTCCCTCGTTGTGCTGCGTGCGGGCGCCTGCGGCGGTGGGCGGGGGTTGGTCGAAACGACGGGCGCGTACAGCGAGAACATGATGATGGCTGTAGCAAACAGAATGAAAATGGCGTCATTCTGGACCAGAAATATGCTCTCGGTCAGATTCATCACCAAAATCATGACCGTGAAGACGTTTAGCCAGAGCCAGCCATATTGCGGATCACGACATTGAAGGACCGCGCCTTGATGCACGGCGCGCAAAAGCATCAGGGCGAACAGAGTCATTCCGCTTATCCCGAAGCTCAACATGGTATCGCGGTATCCATTATGGGCGTGGGGAGCCAGCCAGTTGATTTTTGACCAGATAATCCACGCTTCGGAGTTCGCTTCTGTCCAGAACGCCTGGTAGCCGAAGCCAAGCAGCAGATGATCGGCTATTTGACGATCGACCAGTTCCCACAATGGCACTCGGCCCGTCAAAGTGGCGTCTTTGCCAAGCGCTTCGAGGAACGGAACCAGGAATTCGTGAAGCAAAATGAGAAGGCCGGCTGACATTTGAACGAAAAACAGGACGATGACGATGCGGCCGATGCCGCTGGTTCTCTGCAAGATGGAATAGAACCCGATCAAGCAGTATGCCGCTGCCGTCGCAATCATCGCGGTCATCGATCCGGAGCCCACAAGACAGACCCCACCTGCGATCAACAAAATGAAAGCGGTTCGGCGTAAGCCGAGAGTACCGTCAATCAGCATGGCGGTCGCTACCAGTATCATGATGCTGGCATACCAACCGAGACTGTTCTTGTGGATGAAGACGCCCCGCATCGCGCCATCCAAGGGCATGCGGGCGAGGCTCGGCGACGCCCCGAGAATGGCCACGCTAAGGACGATACATGTTCCCAACGTCGCAAATACGAGCAGAAGTAGCTGTCGCGGTGTGAAGCGTATCGCTAACACATAGGCCAGAAGCACCGAAAACAGGAGGCCAATGGCGCGCCTGAAGGTTATTGATGGGCCCACCGACCACAAGACAGACAAAAACGGCAGGGCAAGTATCAGGGGGACAAACAGATTTCGCCTGAATGCTACGAGAAATTGCGGAAAATTTCGTATCAGGATCAATCCGGCAAATGCGTATACGGGTAGGCAAAGGAGACGCAATATGGCCTTGGCCGGATCGCTAAGTGCTCCGTCGGCATCTGCCAACATGAGCGGAAAAAGGGCACCCGTCTGGAGGAACAGGGACACGCCGGCGCCCCAGCATTCTATGGTTCGCCAACTGATGGCCGGCCCATTCGCGATTCCAAGCCCATATGCTCTCATTGTCGGTCCCGACAGGCTTGGACAGATAAGAGACTGTTGATCCCGGCAATTTGGAAAGACATGGCGTCCCTTTCACGGCTGCGCCTCGCACCAAGCTACAATCATCCGGCCACATCCGCAGTCAACTAACGCAAATGAATGTGGGACTACGTCTAAAGCGCGTACCCACCATCAAAGGACGTTGTTGGGCTTAACCCTCGGTGGGCCCCTCCCCCAAAGGGTGGCCGCTAGGGTCTAGGTGATTGCTCATAAGAGCAGGTGTTATGCGCGTCCATTCGCCGGTAGCTTAGCGATGAAAGCATACCGCGAAGGACATCGCGCCCGGTCGCAGTTTCCGGTGAAGTAAGACAATGATTCTGGCGCAAGCTGACTGTCCGCAGTTGACGCTTAGAGGGGTTGGGATTCCTATGGTTCTGCGTCGTCGTCCTGGTTCCACACGCTACATGATGGGAGCGTCACTTGTCGCGGCATCGTCGGCGGTGACTTCACAAGCTTTAGGCGAGATCCTGACCGAGCAGGATGATGCCGGCCTGCATCGGGTTTCTCTCGACCATTTCGCGCCGCCAAACGCGCGGGCCTTCGCAACTCTGCCGCACCGACGTGTCGCGCAGCGACCCGCTTGAGAGGCTGTCATGGAGCGAACGGCCATCAGTGTCCTCATCAACAACTACAATTACGGTCGTTTCGTTGGTCGTGCGATTGACAGCGCTTTAGGTCAACAGGCGCCCAACGTCGAGATAATCGTCGTCGACGACGGGTCCAGCGACCAATCGCGCTCTATTCTGGAAGCCTACGGCAACCGGGTGAAAGTGGTCTTCCAGGAGAACCAGGGGCAGGCCGCCGCAATAAATGCAGCCGTGCGGTCAAGCAGCGGCGACATCCTCTGTTTTCTGGATGCCGATGACTGGTGGGCGCCGGGCAAGCTGTCGGCGACGGCAGCGGCTTTCCACGCGAATCCTCAAGCATCGCTTGTCTATCACCGACTTCAGCCAGCGCTGACCGATGGTTCGCCGACCCTCAAGCCGATCCCTCGAACCTTATGTTCGGGAGATCTGTCGCCACGGCTCACTCAATCGGCAGGCTGGTGGCCCTTCCCAATGACCTCAGCCGTCGCTGTACGACGTAGCACGTGGGATGCCGCAGGGGATATTCCCGAACAGTTCCGCATGTCCGCCGACGCGTGGCTCACAGGAATCTATCCGTTTCTGGGGGGCGTTGCTGCTTTACTAGAGCCACTTGGCTTCTACCGAATCCACAACAACAACTGGTATCGGCCGATCGATGATGCTGCCATGCTGCGAAAGCGAATGGCTCATTGGCAGGCTACCGTTGAAGCGACGAACCGGTTTCTTTCAGCCCACAATCTGCCGGGAAGACTGCGTCTGGCCGATCACTATCCTTACCGGGTCGCGTCAGCAAGGCTGGTCGGAGTCGATATGCGCACCCGGTTCAAACTTGCAGTCGAAGGGTTCTTTTTTGCCGGAGAACCAAACCTGCCCAGGCGGATGCGCGATGCGTTGCGCACAGCCTACGACCTCCCTCGGCTCGGTCGGGACGTCGGCTTGTCGGAGTCAGCGGGATGAAGGCGCTCCTATTGGTTTCCGAACTGGAAGACTACACTATCTCCTTCGCCAGCGGCGTTGCACGACATGCGCACGTCGTCCTGGCGGTTCCGCGCCGGCGCTACGCACACCTTGCTTCATGGGTCGATCCGGCTGTCGATCTGCACCTTATGGACTGGCCGCGGCACCGCTCGCTCTCCAATCCTTGGTTCCTGCACCAGCTCACACGTCTTATCCGGCACGAGCGGCCGAACCTCATTCACCTTCTGAGCAATTCTACGCTCTGGTTGAACTTTGCCGCTCCGTTCTGGCGCCCGATTCCGCTTGTGACGACCGTCCATGATGTGGATGTGCATCCTGGCGATTCCGATACCCGAATGCTGCCCGGCTGGGCCTCCGAATTGATGGTGAGGCAATCAGGACACGTCGTCGTGCATGGCGAGGGGCTGAAGCAGATGGTCCTCGACCGATACCAAAAATCCGCCAATTGCGTCCATGTCCTGTCGCATCCCGCCATTCATCGCTACGCGGACCTCGCTCGGCAGCAGAAAATGGCGCGGCGCCACGCAGATGGAACTGTCCGCGTCCTACTATTTGGGCGGATTTTTGCCTACAAGGGCTTGGAGCATCTGATCCGTGCCGAGGCGATGCTCAAGGACTTGCTCCCCAATCTACGCATCACGGTCGCGGGTCGCGGCGACGATCCTTGGGTTTTCCAGCCACTTATGGGGGAAGCCGGCCGCTATGATATTCGCAACCGTTTTATCGAAGATGCGGAGGTCGCCCAGCTTTTCCTGGACGCCGATATCATTGTCCTTCCCTATACGGAAGCTTCCCAAAGCGGTGTGCTCAACCTTGCAGCGGCGTTTGGCAAACCCGTTATCGTGACCGACGTCGGAGAATTGCGAGCCACTGTTCAGCCCAACGGATTGGGAATGGTGGTTCCGCCCCGTGATGCCGAACAGCTTGCGAAAGCCATCCTGACATTGGCGGAAAGCAGCGAGCTCAGAAGCCGTTTCGGGACCAACGCGCTCGAATGGGCCACAGGACCGAATTCGCCTCAACAGGTCGGAGCACAGGCGGCAGCCGTTTATCGGGAGGTGGTCGGGGCATGCTGATGAACGCGCTCGCGGACAGAGATCGGACAGCGACACGGAACGAAGTGACCGTCCGCCACTATGTACCTGGTGGTTGCGAGAACGGTGGCGGTATTGGCAGGCTGGTTGGCTATATATCCAGCACGGCGAAGGAGGCCGGCAGAAGACACCTCGTCACCGATACCAGAGGGCCTCGGTGGTCCATGTTGACGTCGCCCGCACGCCTGCTCGGCGCCATCTTGATGATGGCGAAGGATCGGATCGTTGCTCCGACACGCATTCACCATATCCATGTCGCGGGTCGCGGCAGCACCCCGCGAAAACTAATCTTGACCGAGGTTGCCCGCTTCCTGGGGTGCTTCCATATATTGCACCTGCATGACTACGACTACGCAAGCGACTTTGCTGCACGCTCGGCACGTCAACAATCGCTGATACGCCGGATGTTTCAAAACGCTGATTGCATCGTGGTGCTCGGTCAGCGCGATCGCATGACGCTGGCAACGCTTCTGGGCGTGGACGAGCGCAGCATAGTTGTCGCCCACAATTGCGTCCCCGATCCTGGGGCGCGTAGTGTTCGTGTCGGCGAAACACCGTTGATCGTATTTCTCGGCCGGCTGAGCGAACGCAAAGGCGTTCCGGAACTTCTGGCCGCCCTCAGTCATCCGATCATGAAAGCGCTCCGCTGGCGAGCCGTGCTGGCAGGCGACGGACCTGTAGAAGACTACCGACGTCAGGCTGCAGCAATGGCACTTTCAGATCGGCTGGAGATGCCAGGCTGGCTCGACGCTGGCGAGGCGCAGGCGCTATGTGCCCGTGCAAATATCCTGGTCCTGCCCTCGCATGCCGAAGGCTTGGCGATGGCGGTTATCGAAGGACTTGCCCACGGGCTCGCGGTCGTCACCACGCGTGTTGGAGCGCATGAAGAAGTCATCTCCGACGGCGAAACCGGTGTTTTCGTACCTGTCGGAGACAAGGATGCCTTGGCTGCAACGCTGGCGAAACTGGTTAGCGATCCAGAAATCCGCAGCCACCTCTCGTCTAAAGGCCGCGCTCACTATCTCAGTCATTTCAGTATGAAGGCTTACATGCGATCGCTGGAAAAACTCTACGAAGCCGTCTCCGCGCAATCTCAAACAACGGTTGGCGCACCATGACAATTTCGACCTTCCCACCGGACCGCAACGGCTCGTTCTCATCGATGAGCTATGAACCCCAGTTTCGGATAGAGGCCAAATCGGACGACTTTAACCTGACATCGGGCGTGCGGCTCATCCGGCGAAGGATTCCCATGATCGTGGCTCTAACCACGCTACTTATGGCGCCTGCCATTCCGGTGATTTCAGGATTGAAGCCGAGCTATCATGCCGAGTCCCGATTGATAATCCACAGGCCCCTGGCGACAACACTCGGCACGGAAAATTCCGGCCGCAATGATCCGCTGGACCTCACATCGGAGACGGAGCGGCTTGTTTCCAGAAGCGCCGCAGAGCGGGTTATCCACGACCTGCGGCTCGATGAGCGGCCAGAATTCAATCCGGCACTGCGGAAGACCTCGCTTCTCGGCAAGGCCCGAGAAACATTGCGCGGCCTGCTCGACGGTGAAAAACCGTCCTTGCCGATACCAAGTAGCCTCGAGCCCGTAATCCCAGGGTACTACAGAGCGCTCCGCGTGTGGCGCGACGGCCAGGGTGGCGTTATCCAGATAGGATTCGATGCGAGTGATCCCGAATTGGCAGCCGCGGTCCCGAACCGGCTCATCAGCATCTACCTTGAAGAGCGGAAGGAGAGTATTCGTGGCCGTCTGGACGCAGCGGAGGGATGGATTCGGCAGCGCATCGCCGAACAGCAAGATCGCGCGAAGACAGCGCGTGATGCTGCCGACAAGTATCAGGAAACAATGAGCGCAGCGTCAAACGACGACACTCAGGGTGACCAAATCAAGTCGTTAATTGAGCTGAGCGACCGGCAGACAAAAATCGAACAAAGCCGCGCTGACGTAAGCGCAACGATTTCCACTCTGGAAGCGGCCGATGACGTTTCGCTTGCCCTGCAGAATATATCATCCATTCCCGATAGCATTGGCGCGATGGAAAGTGACCTTCGTGCGCAACAGCAAGATCTCGACCGTCTTCTTGAGACCTACGGCAACAATTCCGAAGCAGTGGTTGACTTGCGTGCAAAGATTCTCAAGTCCCGCGCCGATCTCGGCCTCGCGGTCGATCGATATCTCCAGGCGATGCGCGCCAAGCTTACGGCGCTTGATCGTGAAGACGGCGCAGTCCGCTCCGCGTTAGCGGCCGCCCACGAGCAACATTCTCGCTCCGCCTTGGCACAAACGGAGTTGGCGCGACTACAGCGCAGCGCTGACAAAGAGCAAACGGCGTTGGACGAGTTCGAAGCGCAGCGCCGGGCGCTGGCTGGGCAAGCCATGCTGCCGGGAGCGGAAGTGGAGGTTTTGTCACCGGCTGCGGTACCGCTCGCGCCGCAAGGACGCGGAAGGCTTTTCTATATGATCGGTGCCCTGCTGGGTTCGATTTCGATCGCGGTGACGGCCGCGTTCGTGGTTGAGATGTTGGACAGGACAGTCCGTAGCTTCGACCAGTTGGCCGGAATGGCGCGGATCGTGCCCGCCGGATTCATACCGCGCTTGAGAGGGAAAGACCGGAGAAATCCGCCGGTACTCTTCGGGCACATTCCAGACGGGATGTTTGACGAAGCGATTCGCACCGTCATGATTTCGCTCAAACAATCCAATGGCGGAAAGTTACCGAACAGTATTGTTGTGACGTCGGCTCACAGCGGAGAAGGCAAGTCGTTCGTCGCCAGATCGCTGGCAATCGAACTTGCCGCCAACGGAAGCCCGGTGCTGCTTGTTGATAGCGACCTTCGACACGGAAATCTCGACTCGCTTTTCAATTCAGGGCTAAAGCATGGATTGAGTGAATTTCTGAGTGGACAGGCTGGAATCCGGGACGTCATCCACCATCATCCAAGCGGTATCGACTTCATCCCGGCCGGCAATCCCAGCCTCCATCGGCGCGCCCGTTTGACTGATGTCGCTGACATCATCGAGATGGCGCGCGCAAGCGGCCAAATCGTTATCTTCGACACCGCCCCGGTGCTCGCCTCGACCGATACGATGCATCTGACAACGCTAGCAGAACGAACGCTAGTGGTCGTAAAATGGGCAAAGACGAGCCGCCGCGCCGTCGAAATTAGCACACAACATCTGAGAAATTCACGAAACGCAGAAATTGTTGTCACAATAAACAAAGTTAAACCGAAAAAACACGCCCTATACAACTTCAGTGACTCTGAATTATTCTCCAGATCATTGATGAAATACCACGACTACGAGACGTGAAACTTCAGATTTCATGGTAATTTACTTTGATATAGTATCTACTGTATAGGGGGTTGGAAATGAGGGGGCCATTAGAGCGGTCAGGCGAGCAACTTCTTCGGCAGATGCACCGCGCCTGTCCCTCGCAACATCAACTTCTTAAAACAGCGTTAGTAATCGAGGGCGAGAGCGATCATGGATACCGGAGTGAGAAATAACAAGAAAGTTGCACTGATTACCGGCGTAACAGGTCAGGATGGTGCATACTTGGCCGAGCTGCTCTTGGATAAGGGCTATATTGTTCACGGCATCAAGCGGCGTTCGTCGTCCTTCAATACCAATCGTATTGAGCATCTCTACGAGGATCCCCATGTCGAGAACCCTCGCTTCATGTTGCATTACGGGGATATGACCGATGCGACAAATCTCATCCGGATCATTCAGGAAACGCAGCCTGACGAACTCTATAATCTCGCCGCACAAAGCCACGTCCAGGTCTCTTTCGAGACGCCGGAATATACGGCTAACGCGGATGGAACCGGCACCCTCCGGCTGCTCGAAGCAATTCGCATTCTGGGCCTGACCAAGAAGACTCGGTTTTATCAGGCATCGACCTCCGAGCTCTACGGCAAAGTTCAGGAAGTCCCACAGAGTGAAACGACGCCCTTCTATCCTCGCTCACCCTACGCGGTGGCCAAGCTCTACGCCTATTGGATGGTGGTCAATTATCGCGAAGCATATGGCATGCACGCCTCGAACGGCATTTTGTTCAATCATGAAAGCCCGATCCGCGGCGAAACATTCGTGACGCGTAAAATCACCCGGGCGGCGGCTGCGATCCATCTTGGACTGCAGGAAAGGCTCTATCTCGGCAATTTGGATGCCAAGCGCGACTGGGGACATGCACGAGAATATGTCCGCGGCATGTGGCTGATGCTGCAACAGGACGAACCGGAGGACTATGTCCTTGCGACCGGCGAAACGCACTCGGTTCGTTCCTTTGTTGACAAGGCCTTTGCCAGGGTGGGCATGCCGATTGATTGGCGTGGGAACGGGGTTGAGGAAAAGGGATACGATAAGACATCTGGTCAGTGTGTGGTGGAGATCGATCCAGCTTACTTCCGTCCGACTGAAGTTGATCTTCTGATTGGCGATCCGACGAAGGCGCACACGAAGCTTGGCTGGAAACATGAGACCAGTCTTGATCAGCTGGTTGCGGAGATGGTTCGCGAGGATCTGAAAGTCATGGCACGAAATGTTCCGTCGGTAGATGTAACCAAAGGTTTTGCCTATGCCTGAGATGATCTACAGCCTTGCCGGAAAAAGGGTCTATGTCGCGGGCCACCGCGGCATGGTGGGCTCTGCGATCGTGCGGCGTCTCGCTTCCGAGGGCTGCGAGATCTTGACGGC
>Ga0307513_10007693_pt1 | contig 13923 bp, 14 predicted proteins | sample 15_EM_MG_FD_202174 | JGI IMG/M metagenome (GOLD analysis project Ga0307513, IMG submission 202174) | Populus trichocarpa ectomycorrhiza microbial communities from riparian zone in the Pacific Northwest, United States - 15_EM | ecosystem: Host-associated > Plants > Roots > Unclassified | place... | reverse complement strand
CGACGAGGATCTTGCCGGCAGCGTGGATGCGAGCCTCGCCCTGCAGGGCCGCGGCGAGCGCCTGGACGGGACGTTCGAGGCGAAGCTGGCCGGCGCCCGCGGCCGGGGCGCGCCGGCGGCGTCCGGCGTGGACGGCGTGGTCCAGGGGCGGCTGGCCGACAGCACGCTCAGCCTCGACATGACCTCATCGAACGCCCAGGGCCTGAAGGCGAACGCTAATCTGACGCTGCCGACCGAAGCCTCGGCGACGCCGTTCCGCATCGCCATCGCCCGCAAGCAGCCGATGCGCGGTCGCTTTTCGGCGCAGGGCGAGATCCGCCCGCTCTGGGACCTGATCATCGGCGGCGAGCGCAGCCTGTCGGGCATGGTGCAGACGGAAGGAACCCTGGGCGGCACCCTGTCCGACCCCACCGCGTCCGGCCAGATCGCGGTCTCGGCCGGCCGCTTCGATGACGGCGCCACCGGACTTTCGCTGCGCGACGTGGCGGTGAAGGCGACCTTCACCAACGGCGGTGTCGACGTGACCGAGGCCCGCGGCGTCGACGGACGCGGCGGTTCGGTCAGCGGGCAGGGGCGGATGAGTCTGACGCGCGAGGGCGTCTCCAGCTTCAAGCTCGACCTGAAGGGCTTCAGGCTGATCGACAACGACCAGGCGACGGCGACGGCCAGCGGCCAGGCCACGGTCGATCGCGCGGCCGACGGCAAGGTGCGGCTGACAGGCGCACTCACGATCGATCGCGCCGATATCGCGCCCAATCTTCCGACGCCGTCCGGCGTGGTTCCTATGGACGTGGTCGAAAAGAACCGGCCACTGGAGTTCGTCGACCGGCTGCAAACCCAGACACGGCCTGGCGACGGCTGGGCGCTGGACGTGACGCTGAAGGCGCCCCGCCGGGTCTTTCTGCGCGGCCGCGGGCTCGACGTCGAGCTCTCGCTGAACGCCCACGTGACCGGCACGACGGCGCGACCGAACCTTAGCGGCACGGCCCATGTGGTGCGCGGCGACTATGATTTCGCCGGCAAGCGCTTCGAATTCGACACCCAGAGCGTGGTCTATCTCTCGACCCGGGCCGAGCAGGTCAGGCTGGACCTGACCGCCACGCGAGACGACCCGTCGTTGACCGCCTCGGTGCGGATCAGGGGAACCGCCGCCAAGCCGGAAATCACCCTGACCTCGACGCCGAGCCTGCCCAACGACGAGGTGTTGTCGCAGGTGCTGTTCGGCCGGTCCGCCTCACAACTCTCGCCGCTGGAGGCCGCCCAGCTCGCCTCGGCCCTGTCATCTCTCGCCGGGGGCGGCGGGTTCGACGTCATCGGCAACCTGCGGACCTTCGCCGGATTGGACCGCCTGGCGCTAGGGGGCGGCGACGCGTCGGGGGTGACGGTCTCCGGCGGCAAATACCTGACGGAGACGGTCTATCTGGAGCTCACCGGCGGCGGACGGGAGGGCCCTTCGGCGCAGGTGGAGTGGCGGGTCCGCCGGAGTCTGTCGATCATCTCCGCGATCGCTGGACAGGGCGACAGCCGCCTGGCGATCCGCTGGCGTCGGGATTACTGAGCCGCGGTCGACCGCCCGGCAGCGAGCGCATAGGCCTGGGTGCCCGCGGTGAACACCTTGTCGGTCGGCAGGATGGCCTCGATGGCCACGTCCTGCGCCTTCGCAAGCCGGCGATAGATCGGCGCGAAGTCCTGCAGGGTCGCATCCAACAGGGCCTGCAGCGAGGGGATCACGAAATAGGCCTGCTGGAAGTCGTCGATCCGGTAGGGCGTGCGCATCACCCGCTCCAGGTCGAAGCCCAGCCGGTTGGGCGAGGGGTCGTCCAGGGCGAAGATCGATTCCGCGTGGCTCGAGACGATGCCGGCGCCGTAGATCCGCAGGCCCTGCGGCGTGGCCAGCAGGCCGAACTCCACCGTGTACCAGTAGAGGCGGGCGAGGTTGTGCAACCGGCCGAGTTCCATCGCCCGCTGCCCGCCGCGGCCATAGGCCTGCATGTAGTCGGCGAACACCGGGTCGGTGAGCATCGGCACGTGGCCGAACACATCGTGGAAGATGTCCGGTTCCTGAAGGTAGTCGAGCTGGTCCGGTTTCCGGATGAACTGCCCCGCGGGGAAGCGCCGGTTGGCCAGGTGGTCGAAGAACACCTCGTCGGGGACCAGGCCCGGCACCGCCACCACGCTCCAGCCGGTCAGCCGGTTCAGCTCCTCGTTGATGCGGGCGAAATCGGGAATGCCGGCGCGATGCAGGTCGAGCGCCTCCAGACCCTTGAGGAAGGGATCGCAGGCGCGGCCCGGCAGCAACGCGGCCTGGCGCTCATAGAGGGTGATCCAGACCCGGTGTTCGGACGGCGTATAGGCGCTCCAGCCCTGGTCGATCGTCCAGTCGGCCCTCGCGCCTTCCGGCGGGCCGTTCGTGAAGCCATCCGCGCTCATGACGCGAGAATGGCCCCGTTCGCGCGGAAGTTCCGTTCTGAGATAGGCGGCCAAGCCGGGCCGACCGGCAAAAGATTGCGTCTAGTGGCTGATCCGGGGGCGAAGCTTGTACTGGCCCTCGCCGAAGGATTCGAAGATCAGCTGCGCCTGCGGGTGACCCACCGGCATGCCAGTGTCGTCCGGCAGCAGGTTCTGCTCCGAGACATAGGCCACGTAGGAGCTTTCGTCGTTCTCGGCGAGCAGGTGGTAGAACGGCTGGTCCTTGGTCGGCCGGATGTGCTCCGGAATCGACATCCAGTATTCCTCGGTGTTCGAGAAGGTCGGATCCACGTCGAAGATCACACCGCGGAAAGGATAGACGCGGTGCCGCACGACCTGGCCGATCGCATATTTTGCGAGTCGCGTGTTCATGGGACCGAATCTAACGCCTTGCACCTGACTGGAAGGTGAACGTAGCGGCGGAAATCGTCCGTTCAAGGGCATGCCTTCCGACAGGCGAGCAGGCTTGCTAAGCTGATCCTTGAAATGAGGCGCGCCAGGTGTGGCCAGCGCCTGCGAGGACGAAAGCAGTCCATGACTGAGGCGCCGAGCGCGCCCGGCGCCCCTGCACGGGGCCGGGAAAGCAATTCCAGCGAGTTGCCGTGCTATGGCGCGCTCGACCTGGGCACCAACAATTGCAGACTCTTGATCGCCACGCCCTCGGGAAACGGCGGCTTCCGCGTGGTCGAGGCCTATTCGCGGATCGTGCGGCTGGGCGAAGGGCTCGGTCAGTCCGGGCGGCTCTCCGATGAGGCCATGGAACGGGCCATGGCTGCACTCAAGGTCAGCGCCGAGAAGGTCCGCCGCCGCCGCGTGCTGCGCCTGCGCGCCATAGCGACGCAGGCCTGCCGGATGGCCGAGAATGGGCCGGCCTTCATCGAGCGCGTGGCGCACGAGACCGGTCTGCAGCTGCAGATCATCAGCCCCCAGGAGGAGGCCAGGCTTTCGGTGGCCGGTTGCCTCAACCTCATCGATCGGACCGCCGACGCGGCCCTGGTCGTGGATGTGGGCGGCGGCTCGACGGAGCTCTCCTGGGTCGACCTCAAGGACGCGCCGCCCACCGGCACGCCGCCGCTGCGGGCCTGGCTTTCGGTGCCGATCGGGGTGGTGACCCTGGCTGAGCGTTTCCCCGAGGGCGAGACCGCGACGCAGGCGTGGTTCCGCGACATGGTCGACACCATGAAGGCCGAGATCGCGGCCTTCCCCCGCGCCGACGGTCTGCGCGAGGTGTTCGACGCCGACCGCGGCCACCTGATCGGCACTTCGGGCGCGATCACCAGCCTGGCCGGCCTGCACCTCAATCTGCCGCGCTATGACCGGAGCCGCGTGGACGGCATCTGGATGACCCGGGACGAGTGTGACGCCGCGGCGAACCGCCTCCTGGCGCTCTCCCCGCAAGGCCGCGCCGACCAGCCGTGCATTGGGCCCGATCGCGCCGATCTGGTCCTGGCGGGCGCGGCGATCCTGCAGGCCGTGCAAGAGCTGTGGCCCTGCAGCCGCGTGCGCGTCGCCGACCGGGGCTTGCGCGAAGGCATCCTCCTGTCCCTGATGTCGGAGCGGAACGGCCGACGCCGGCGGCGCCGGCGGCGCGGGCCGAGAATCATGGCGGCAGCCCAATGAGCGACGAACCTCCCCGCAAGCGCATGGTGAAGCCGCCGACCGGCGGCACGGAATCCGGGCGCGTCGTGCCCGAGCGGCTGAAGACCGCCTGGAAGCGCACGCCGTCGCAGCAGGCCTGGTTGAACCGCCAGATCAACGACCCCTTCGCCGCCAAGGCCCGGGCCCACGGCTACCGCAGCCGCGCGGCCTACAAGCTCACCGAACTGGACGACAAGTTCCGCCTGCTGAAGCCCGGCATGCGCGTCGTGGACCTGGGACTCGCGCCCGGCGGCTGGACGCAGGTCGCCATCGAGCGCGGCGTGACCCACATCGTGGGCGTCGACCTGTTGCCGGTCGACCCGCTGCCGCCCGCCAAGATCCTGCAGATGGATTTCACCGATCCCGAGTGCGGGCCCGAGCTGATCCGGCTGCTGGGGGGACCGCCGGACGTGGTGATCTCCGACATCGCGCCCAACACGGTTGGCCACCGCCAGACCGACCACCTGCGGATCGTCGGCCTGATCGAGGCGGCGGTGGATTTCGCCGTCGAGGTCCTGAAACCGGGCGGCGCCTTCATCGCCAAGGCCTTCCAGGGCGGCGAGACCGCCGAGGTCATCGCCACGCTCAAGCGCCACTTCCCCGACGTGCGCACGGTGAAGCCGAAGGCCAGTCGGACAGACAGCTCCGAGCTCTACCTGGTGGCGCTGAAGTTCAAGGGCCGCTGAGCCGCTCAGGCCAGGGCGGCGTCTTCGCCCCCTTGGCCACCAGCCAGTCGCGGAAGCGGGCGAGGGGCTTGCTCTCGGCGCCCGGCGCGACGTGGATCGCAAAGCCGCTCTCCGACTTGCGAAAGCCCAGGGGCGCGACCAACCGACCGGCCGCGATCTCGTCGGCGGCCAGCGGCCAGGAGACGATGGCTGCGCCGAGGCCGGCCAGCGCGGCGTCCATCGCGAAATGCACGTGGGCGAAGGGGCGCTCGATGGCCTGCGGCAGCTCGACGCCGGCCAATGCGGCCCAGATCGGCCAGCCTTCGGGGTGACTCTGCGCGGCCAGCCGCGGGGCGTGCAGCGGGTCGGTGCGTCTGGCCAGACCCGGCGACATCACCGGGCCCAGCGCATTGAAGATGAAGGGTGTCACGCCCGGCTCGCTTAGGCGGCTGGTGGGTGTGATCCGCACCACGGCCTGGGCGCCGCGCTGGGCCGTGGCGTGGCTCGCCAGTTCCGAAAGGTGCAGGCGGACCTCCGGATGCGCCGCTTCGAAGCCCGCCAGGCGCGGGATCAGCCATTTCACGGAGAGGCTGGCGTTGACCGCCACATGCAGGTCCTCCGCGCCGCCGCGGACACGGCGAACCGCCGTGGCGATCTGATCGAAGGCCTCGGTGAGTTGCGGCAGCAGTTCGCGGCCCGCGGGCGTCAGCTCCAGGCGGTGCTTCGGTCCGGTGAAGAGGCGGACGCCGAGCGTCCCCTCCAGCGCCTTCACCTGGCGGCTGACCGCGCTGTGGGTCACGTGCAGCTCCTCGGCGGCCAGGGTGACCCGCCCGTTCCGCGCCATCGCCTCGAAGGCCCGAAGCGCATTCAGGGATGGCAGCGGAGATGTGAGATTTTCGAACATGCGAGAGCAAATATGTCGATTTCCTCCCGTCGGCAACGCGGGCACCACCCGCCTCCATGATGACGAAGCCCCACAAGCCGCCACGCGAAGGCGTCCTCGTCCTGACGATGGGCTTTGGGCAGATGATCGCCTTCGCCTCCAGCTTCTACCTGATGGGCGTGCTGGGCGACGCGATCGGTCGCGATCTTGGCCTGAGCTCCGGTTTCGTCTTCGCCATGGTGTCGGTCTCCCTGGCCGTCACCGCCTTTGTCGCGCCGGCCGTGGCGCGACGGATGGACCTGCGCGGCGGCAAGCCGTTGCTGCTGGCGTCCAGCCTCGTCTTCGCGGCAGGCCTGGTCCTGGTCGGCTTTGCGACCGACGGACTGGGCCTGGCGGTGGCCATGGCCGTCGTCGGCCTGGGCATGGCGCTCGGCCTCTCGCCCACCCCCTTTGCGATCCTGGTGTCGCTCTACGGCGAGGATGCGCGGCGGCCGATCACCGGGGTCGCGCTGCTGGGCGGGTTGGGTTCCACTGTCGGCTGGCCGCTGACCGCCGCCTTTGCCGAACACCTCGGCTGGCGCGGCGCCTGCTTCGCCTGGGCGGCGCTGCACATCGCGATCTGTCTGCCGCTCGCAGCCTGGATCGTGCCGCACACTCACGGCCACCTCCCGAAGACCAAAGCGCCAGCGCCGAAGCCGCAGGTGCGCTGGGACCGGCCGATGATCCAACTCGCGGTCCTCTTCGCCTTCGCCTGGTTCATCTCCACCTGCATGAGCGCCCACCTGCCGCGGCTGCTGCAGGCGTTCGGACTGACCCTGCAGGCCGCCACCGCGACGGCCGCTCTGCTCGGCGTGGCCGCAGTCACCGTCCGGTTCCTGGAGTTCACGGTGTTGCGCCGGCTAGATCCGCTGCTGACCACCCGCATCGCCACCCTGATGCATCCGCTGGGCGCCAGCCTGCTGGCAGGGCTGGGCGGCGCCGGCGCGCCGTTCATGGCCCTGGGGCAGGGAGCCGGCAACGGCATGCTGACCGTGGCCAAGGGCGTGCTGCCGCTCCGGCTCTACGGCTCGCAGGATTACGCCTACCGCTCGGCGCTGCTTTCGCGGCCCGCCCAGTTCGCCCAGATCGCCGGCCCGGCGCTCTACGGCTTGGCGCTGGAGCGGTCCGCGACCCTGGCGCTCGCCGGTTCGTCCGCCCTTTGCCTGGTCATGTTCGCCATGACCTTCGGCCTCACCCGCACCCGCCAATCGTCACAGGAGACCGTCACCGCATGAGATGGATCGAACCGCCCTTGCTCCCAGGGCCGTCGGACGCGTATAGCCAGCCCGCAAAACGAGGTGTCTCCATGGAGATTCGCGAAGGGCTTACCTTCGACGATGTTTTGCTAGAACCCGGCCCGTCCGATGTGATGCCCACGCAGGTGGATGTCGCGACCCGGTTCACGCGAGAGATCAATCTGAACATACCGCTGGTGTCCGCCGCCATGGACACCGTCACGGAGAGCCGGCTGGCCATTGCGATGGCCCAGAGCGGCGGCCTGGGCATCCTGCACCGCAACTTCACCGTCGAGGAGCAGGCCGACCAGGTCCGCGAGGTGAAGCGCTACGAAAGCGGCATGGTCATCAATCCGCTGACCATCAATCCCGAGACGCCGCTCAGCGAGATCCGCGAGATCAAGGCCAGGCGCAAGATCTCCGGCTTCCCGGTGGTCGATCCCAAGACCGGCCGGCTCTGCGGCATCCTGACGAACCGCGACATGCGCTTCGAGGGCAACGCCGAGGTGCCCGCCAAGGCGCTGATGACGCATGAGAACCTGATCACGGTGAAGGAGGGCGTCAGCCAGTCCGAGGCCCGCGATCTGCTGCGCCGCCACAAGATCGAGCGGCTGATCGTGGTCGACGACGACTACCGTGCGGTCGGCCTGATCACGGTCAAGGACATGGAGAAGTCCGAGGCCCATCCGAACGCCGCCAAGGACGCGCAAGGCCGCCTGCTGGTCGGCGCGGCCTCCACGGTTGGCGACGCGGGCTACGAGCGCTCCATGGCGCTGGTCGAGGCAGGTGTGGACGTGGTGGTGATCGACACCGCCCATGGCCACAACGCCGACGTCGCCAAGGCGGTCGGGCGCATCAAGCGCGAAACCAACATGGTGCAGATCGTCGCCGGCAACGTCGCCACCTACGAGGGCGCAAAGGCGCTGATCGAGGCGGGTGCGGATGCGATCAAGGTCGGCATCGGCCCGGGCTCCATCTGCACCACCCGGATCGTGGCAGGCGTCGGCGTGCCGCAGCTCACCGCGATCGCCGACGCGGTGCTGGCGGCGGCGGGGACCGACGTGCCGGTGATCGCCGACGGCGGGATCAAATACTCCGGCGACCTCGCCAAGGCGCTCGCCATGGGCGCCTCGGTGGCGATGATGGGTTCGGTGTTCGCGGGCGTCGACGAGGGGCCGGGCGAGGTGTTCCTCTACCAGGGCCGCTCCTACAAGACCTACCGCGGCATGGGCTCGCTGGGGGCGATGTCCAGGGGGTCCGCTGACCGGTATTTCCAGAAGGACGTCTCCGACGCGCTGAAGCTGGTGCCCGAGGGCATCGAGGGCCAGGTGCCCTACAAGGGGCCGATCGCGCCGATCTTGCACCAGATGGTCGGCGGCCTGCGCGCCGCCATGGGCTATGTGGGCGCGGCCAACCTGGAGCAGTTCCGCCAGCGGGCGAGGTTCATCCGCATCACCGGCGCGGGCCTCCGCGAAAGCCACGTCCACGACGTGATGATCACCCGCGAGGCCCCCAACTATCCGAGCCCCGTCTAGGGCCCGGCCTAGGTCTCTGAGGCCGCCCGGGCGATCTCGCACTGGGGGCGAATTGGGGGAGGCGAGCTATGGGTGTGGTGATTCCTGTGGAGTTGAAGCTGCTCGTGGCGGCCGTGATCGTGGGGCTCGTGCAGATCGTGTGGGCCGCCGCGGCGGGAAGCGGCGGCGAGCGCAGTTTCGGATGGCTGGCGGGGCCCCGTGATGAGCCCAAGCCTGTCGGCGTGGTCGCCGCCCGGCTCGACCGGGCGCTGAAGAATTTCCTCGAAACGTTTCCGCTGTTCGCCGCGGCGCTGATCGCGTGCGTCGCGGCCGACAGGCTGGGAACGCTGACGCTCTATGGCGCGGTGCTTTATGTCGTGGCCCGCGCGCTCTATGTACCGCTCTACGCCTCCGGCGTTTCGGTCGTGCGGACCCTCGTTTGGACCGCCAGCGTGATCGGGATCGTCATGGTGATCGTAGCATTCTTCAGGTGATGTTCCTTGCGTGACGCCGGACGCCTCGCGGCGGCAATTGATGTTCTGACGCAAATCGAAGAGCGCCACAGGCCTGTCCGGATGGCGCTCAAGAACTGGGGCGAAGCCGCGCGCTACGCGGGGGCGAAGGATCGCGCCTTCGTCTCCGGCCTGGTGCTCGATGTGCTGCGGCGCAGGCGCTCTCTCGGTTGGCGGATGGGCGAGGAGAGCCCGCGCGCCGCGTCGCTGGCGGCCCTGCGCTTCCTCTGGGACTGGCCGCTGGAGCGCGTCGCTGAAGCCGCGGGCGAAGAGCCGCACGGCCCGGGTCCACTCACCGACGCCGAGCGCGCCGCGCTGCAAACCCCGCGCGACCTGGCCGACGCGCCCGTGCCGGTACGCGGCGACTATCCCGACTGGCTGGATGCGTCGCTCACCCGAGCCTTCGGTGACGCGCGGGCGCAGGAGGGCGCGGCGCTCTCCGAGCGGGCCCCGGTGGATCTGCGGGTCAACCTCCTGAAGTCCGACCCGGAACGGACCCTGAAGGCGCTGTCCTCGCTCCTGGCCGAGCCCACCGACGTCCTGCCGACCGCGCTCCGCATGCCGGCGCTCGACCCCACGGCGCGCAGCGGTGCGGTGGAGACGATCCCGCAGTTCTCCAAGGGCTGGTTCGAGGTGCAGGACCTGGGCTCGCAGATCGCGGCGGCCTCGGCCGGCGAGGTGAAGGGCAAGCAGGTGCTCGACCTCTGCGCCGGCGGCGGCGGCAAGACGCTCGCGTTGGCCGGCGCCATGGGCAACACCGGCCAGATCTACGCCTATGACAGCGACGCCCGGCGCCTGGCCGACACGATCCGACGCGGCGACCGCGCCGGCGTGCGCAACCTGCAGGTCCGCTCGCCCGTGAACCCCGATCCGCTGAAGGGCCTGGAGGCCAAGATGGACGTCGTCTTCATCGACGCGCCCTGCAGCGGCGCAGGCTCGTGGCGACGGCATCCGGACACCAAGTGGCGGCTGACGCCGGAGACGCTGGAAAAGCGCATGGCCGACCAGGACGCCGTGCTCGACGCCGGAGCGCCTTTCGTGAAGCCGGGCGGGCGGATGGTCTACGTCACCTGCTCGGTGCTTCCCGAAGAGGACGAAGACCGCGTCGCGGCCTTCCTGGCGCGGACCGAAGGATTCGTGGCGAAGCCCGCGACCGACGACCCCAAACTCACCCAACACCTGACGCCTGAGGGCTTTTTGCGCCTCTCGCCGAAGACCTCCGGGACCGACGGCTTTTTCGTCGCGGTGCTGGAGAAAGCCCGCTAACGGAGCCCCATGACCGAAGCCGCCGCTCACGCCCCCGATCATGAACGCGTCCTGATCGTCGATTTCGGCAGCCAGGTGACCCAGCTGATCGCCCGGCGGCTGCGCGAGAGCGGGATCTATTGCGAGATCCATCCCTACGACAAGGTCGAGGGCGTGCTGGAGGCCTTCGCGCCCAAGGCGGTGATCCTCTCCGGCGGGCCGGCCAGCGTGCACGAGGCCGAAAGCCCCTCGGCGCCGCAGAAGATCTTCGAGCTGGGCGTGCCGGTGCTGGGCATCTGCTACGGCGAGATGACCATGTGCGGCCAGCTCGGCGGGGCGGTGGAGGGCGGCCACGACCGCGAGTTCGGGCGCGCCGAGATCCTGATCGAGCGGGAGAGCCCGCTGCTCGCCGGCCTGGGCGACATCGGCGCCCGCGAAACCGTCTGGATGAGCCACGGCGACAAGATCACCGCCATCCCGCTCGGCTTCGAGGTGGTCGCCGCCTCGGAGGGCAGCCCCTATGCGGTCATCGCGGACGAGGGGCGACGGTTCTACGGCATCCAGTTCCACCCCGAGGTGGCGCACACCCCGCGCGGCGCCCTGATCCTGCGCAATTTCACCCACCGGATCGCCGGGCTGACGGGCGACTGGAGCATGGCCTCCTATCGCCAGGAGCAGGTCGCCAAGATCCGCGCCCAGGTGGGCGCCGCCAAGGTGATCTGCGGGCTCTCCGGCGGCGTCGATAGTTCGGTGGCGGCGGTCCTGATCCACGAGGCGATCGGCGACCAGCTCACCTGCGTGTTCGTCGACACCGGCCTGTTGCGGAAGGATGAGGCGACCCAGGTCGTGACACTCTTCCGAGATCACTACAACATTCCGCTCGTCCATGTTGATGCGTCAGATCTTTTCCTTGGGCAGCTGGCCGGCGTCAGCGATCCGGAGACCAAGCGCAAGACGATCGGGCGCCTGTTCATCGAGGTGTTCGACAAGGAAAGCGCCAAGATCGAGGGCGCGGCGTTCCTGGCGCAGGGCACCCTCTATCCGGACGTGATCGAGAGCGTGTCGGCCAGCGGCGGCCCGTCCGCCGTCATCAAGAGCCACCACAACGTTGGCGGCCTGCCGGACTATATGAAGCTGAAGCTGGTCGAGCCGCTGCGCGAGCTCTTCAAGGACGAGGTCCGCGCGCTCGGCGTCGAACTGGGTCTGGCCCCGGCCTTCGTCGGCCGCCACCCGTTCCCCGGTCCTGGCCTGGCCATCCGCATCCCCGGGGAGATCACCCGCGAGAAGGTCGCCGTCCTGCAGCAGGCCGACGCCATCTACCTGGAGGAGATCCGCAAGGCGGGCCTCTACGATTCCATCTGGCAGGCCTTCGCGGTCCTCCTGCCGGTCAAGACGGTGGGCGTCATGGGCGACGCCCGGACCTACGAGGACGTCCTAGCCTTGCGCGCCGTCACGTCCACCGACGGCATGACCGCCGACTTCTTCGAGTTCCCGTGGGAGGTCCTGGGCCGCTGCGCCACGCGGATCATCAACGAGGTCCGCGGCGTGAACCGCGTCGTCTACGACGTAACCTCCAAACCCCCCGGCACGATCGAGTGGGAGTGACGGATATAGAATGGTAAACTAATCCAGTATGTTACAAGATATCAATTGATGTGGTGTGCAAGGTCCTTGCGCAGGTATTTCCGCCGATCAAGCTCGCGCTTCTACAGAGGCAGCAGGCGTCATAGGGTCCATTTTGGAGCCAAATCGGAACCATGCCCACGAACCTGTCGATCAAAAACGCCCCGGACCACATCGTAAGCCGTTTGCGGGAACGAGCGCGGCGGCATCATCGATCGCTACAGGGCGAGCTCCTGGCGATCATCGAGAACGCGACACGCGAAGATCAGCCGTCGACGGCGGCCGAAGTCCTGGCCGAGGTGCGCCGGCTCGGACTGGAGACGCCGGGGGAGGCCGCCTCGATCGTCCGCGCCGATCGTGACCGCCACTAAAGTCGTCGACGCCCCGGCTCTGGCCGCCCTCCTGTTCGGCGAGCCGGAGGCGGAGGCGATTGCGGGGCGGCTCGACGATGCTCGTCTGGTCGCGCCCAACCTGCTGCCCTTCGAGCTGGCGAACGTCTGTTTGGTGAAATGCCGACGTCATCCCGACCAGCGCGAGGCGCTTCTGGCCGGCCTCAAGTTGCGCGGCCGGCTTGGCGTGGAGGAAATCGCGGTCGATCATGACGCGGTCGTCGAACTTGCCCTGGAGACCGGCCTGACCGCCTACGATGCGAGCTATCTCTGGCTCGCGAGGCAATTTGGGGTGGATCTCGTCACCTTGGACAAAGCGCTCGACAGGGCCACGACAACCAGGTGACCGCGGTGGACGAAGAGGGGCGAGCCGTGCTTTGGCTTCAGGCCGATTGTGGGCGCCAGGAGGCGCCTAATGGCGGGATCCGGAGGCAGATGGACTAGGGTCAAGGCGCTCGCGGCGCAGGAGCGAGTCGTCGTCGCCGCCGCGTGCGAGCGCTTCATCGCCGAGATCTTGAAACCCCGGTTCCTTCCCGAAGTCCGCCGGACTTCGTTCAATTATCCGATCGACATCCTCGGCAAGTGGCGGGGAAGCAAATCCAGCTTCATCATCCGCTATCGCTCGGGCTTCGCGGAGAATGCGGGCGAGGACTTCGATTCCGCCTTCACTCGCCTCGACGATCTGGAAGAATGTCTGGCGGAAACCCGATTCGAGGTCCTGTGGCGCCGGCATACCGGACAGTGGTGGCGTTCGCAGGCCTCAGTCACGCTTGAAGAGGCCTTGCGCCTGATCGAGATCGAGCCGCTGCTACAGCCGCACACATGAGAGCGAACGACCGGACCCGCTGGGCGCGCGCCGTTTCCGTTCGCGATCGGGATGAGCCGGCGTTTTCAAGCTCGTCGTCCGGCCGCTTCGAGGATCAGCCCTGTGATCTCGTCGGGATGGGAGATCAGCGAGAGGTGGCTGGACTTCAATTCAATGGTCTTGGCGCCCATCCGCTTGGCCATGAAGCGCTCGAGGTCCGGATTGATCGTGCGGTCCTCGGTCGAAACGGCATAGTAGCTCGGCTTCGATCGCCAGGCCGCGTGCGTGGTCTTACCGGTGAGCAGAGCCTTCTGAAACGGCTCCTGGGTCGCATAGAGCACCTTGGCCTTCGCCTTCGGCAGGTCGCCCGCAAAATCACGCAGGAAGGCCTCCTCTGAAAGGCGGCCTTCATCGCCGTCGAACAGGATGCCGGCCGTCGCAGGCGGGGTCGGATAGGTCTTGGCAAGCGCCGCATAATCCTCGCCGGCATCCGGCGCGCGCGCCGCCACATAGACGAGCGCCGAGACGTTCGGATGCACGCCAGCCTCGGTCACGATCATGCCGGAGAAGGAATGGCCGACCAGAACTGTCGGGCCGTCCTGCCGCGCCAGCACGCGCTCGGCTGAGGCGACCGCGTCAGGCAGCGTCGTCAGCGGATTTTGCACGGAGGTCACGTTGAGGTCGGCCGCCTGCAATCGCGCAATCACCTCGGACCAGCAGGAACCGTCGGCGAACAGCCCATGCACGAGCACGACGTTGCGGGCCTTCGGCGGAGTCGCGTTTGCGGCGATGCCGCGGCTGGCGGTCAGCGAGGCCGCTGCGCCGACAAGGAGAGCGGTCGAAAACGTGCGTCTATCCATGATCATGATGTCTGTTCCTTTGATCATGAGGGGGGGATGGTCTTGA
>Ga0307513_10007692_pt1 | contig 13923 bp, 20 predicted proteins | sample 15_EM_MG_FD_202174 | JGI IMG/M metagenome (GOLD analysis project Ga0307513, IMG submission 202174) | Populus trichocarpa ectomycorrhiza microbial communities from riparian zone in the Pacific Northwest, United States - 15_EM | ecosystem: Host-associated > Plants > Roots > Unclassified | place... | reverse complement strand
ACATCTAAAGGATTTTCATGTGATATGCATGAGTATGAAATCCATGGGCACTATTGAAGATTAAATTAAATTAAGAGCCTTTTTGTTTTCTTTGAAGGATTTGGCAAAGGATTGGCTATACTATCTACCCTTTGGAATTATTACCACATGGAATGAGATAAAGAGGTTGTTTTTAGAGAAGTATTTCCCATCTTCAAGGGCAATTAACATTCAAAAAGAAATTTGTGGTGTAAGGCAGCACAATGAAGAGTCCCTACACAAATATTGGGAATGGTTCAAGAAATTGTGTGCAAGCTTCCTTTATCATCAAATTAGTGAGCAGCTACTTATCTAGTATTTCTATGAAGGCCTTCTACCTACTGATAGGAGCATTATTGATGCTGTTAGTGGAGGATTTTTTATGGATAAAACTTATGAGGGTGCAAGAAACTTGATTTGGTACTGGGCTTGAACCTTCATCTAAGCATGTTAAAGAGGTAAATATTTCCTCCCTTGAACAACAAGTTGCAAGTTTAAATTCTCTTGTTTGTCAAATGGCTGTAGGTAAAATGCAAACATAAAATACTTGTGGGATTTGTTCGATAGAAGAGCATACAACTGATATGAGCCCAACTTTTCAAGAAGAACCCATTGAGTAATTGAACACGGTAAGTGCTTTTTTTGGACAGCTGAAAAGGAAGTATGATATATATTTGAGCATGTACAATATGGGATGGAGAGATCACCCTAATCTTAGTTATGGAAATCCACAAGTAAACCAACCCGCGACTTAAAACCGCCCAAGTTACAAGTAATATAAGCAGCCATAACCACTAGACAACAACCGACCCAAACTTCTAATTCTAGTATATCTTTAAAAGATATTGTTAAGTCCATTACCACTAATACTTTGCAATTTCAATAGAAGACAAAATAATTTCAACAAAAGGCAAGGTACGATATTCAAAGTTTAGGTAATCAGATAGGCCAACTGGTAACAATAATTAGTTGAATTGAGGCATAAATTTCAAGGAAGTTACCCTTTCAATCAGTAGTAAATCTAAGAGAAAAATACAAGTGCAATTAGCTTAAGAAGTGGTAAAGAAGTTGACATTCTAGTAAAGGTAGTCCCCACATCATCAAACCACAAAAATTAGAAAAACATTCCTAATAATGATGACATACCTTAGAGTAAGTTTTTGCTTATTTTGATTATAAACCAATACCCCCTTTTCCATAGGCTTTAGCAAAATCTAGAAAATACAAGAAAAAATAAAGATTTAAATGAGACTTTTCTTAAAAATAAGGTAAATATTCCACTTTCAAATGTTATTAAACACCTCATTATGCTAAATTTTTGAAAGAATTATGTACATCTAAGAGGAACCAAAAACTTAAAAGATTTGAAAACCTGAGAGTAAAGGAGAATGTTTTTATAGTTACTCAACAAAAATTTCTTGCAAAGTGCAAAGATTTAAGTGTGTTGACTATCCTTTATACGATTGGTAACACTAGGTTTGAAAAGGCCTGATGCGAACCTCGTGATCACAGGTCATGCAGCAATTCACACGCAAAGACATCAATTCCCGGAAAGCCAAGTAAATCAGGTTTGATAGGAGTGTGACATAAAGATAACTTGTACTTAGGCACCAACACTATTGGAAACGGAAAACCCCCACCCAATGAATATTGATTCGCGAACGAGAAGTATAAGGATGACGCCACAAAGACAGTTGTTCTTCAATAAGTCATTTTTCAGTTCTTTAGAGAACTATAGAAGATAGATTATCTCACCAACACACACACACACACACACACACACATAAAGTGCGACAAACAAGAAGTTTTATTAATCTGAATTGTTTAACTTACATGTCTAGTTATGCCTTTATTTATACTAACTATAGACTTAAATAAACCCTAATGGACCCCCCTTAGGTGGACTTATATGAGGCTCATTTACAATTTACTCAAATAAGTAATAATAACCCACAGACTAAGAAGAAAATAATAAAAATAACAAAAATCCAAAAATTACTATCCTAAATATGCTAGAATCAGATTTATCACCCTTAAAAAGTCCCAAATAAACTAAGAAATCTGATTTGAAGGTAGAATTAATTCTGAAGTCTTCTTTCCTTGTTGTAGCTAGGATGAATAAGGAATCCTTGTAAGAAAATGATTCCGAAACATTTATGAATCCTTGCCACACTTGTAAACTATATTGCCGCCCATTAAAGATCCTTGTAGAACTAAGAGATTCCCAAAACAAGTTGCCACATCCTTAAACGAAAAGAATCCTAGCCAAATAGGAAGTCCACAAGTCAAAAGGAAGTAAACAACAAAATTCATATAGCCTCTGTTGACCAGTAATGTGGTGCCTTCTCGAACTCCGATTGACCTGAAATTTTAACTCAAGGTAGAAAAAACATGTCAGGAGACTCCACACGTAAACTTTCAGCCCGATCCAACGATCGGATTAAGAATTATGAATGTTGTCGTAAAACTGGACAGTTGCGCATTTTATGTCAGAATCCGAATCTGATTGTTTTTTCATTGCCCAGATCGTATGAGGACGGGGACTTGGACACAAACTGAAAATTCTTAATTTTCAAGGTAAAAACAATCCTGAGGCGTATTTGGAGTGGGAGAAAAAGGTAGATTGGATTTTTGATTGCCATAACTATTCTAAGCAAAAGAAGGTGAAATTGATGATAATTGAGTTTACAAAGTATGCATTGATTTGGTGGGATCAGATTATAATCAGTAGAAGGAGGAATGTGGAGCGAACCATTCAGACTTAGGGGGAGATGAAAGTCTTAATGAGGAGACAATTTGTGCCAAACCACTATTACAGAGACTTATATCTGAAGCTCCAAGGTCTGAATCAAATTTATAAGTCAGTAGATGAATATCACAAAGAGATGGAGATAACAATGATTCGGGCCAATATTGTTGAGGATAGATAAGCCACCATAGCTAGATTTTTTAATGGGTTGATTAGAGATGGTGTTCCTTCCAAAGCCGAACCACCAAAGGCTAAATTGATTTGCCTACTAGTGCCAAAAGTAAATTTGAAACTCAACCTAAAAGTACTCGTGATGCTAAATGTTTCGGGTTTCAGGGACATGGACATTATGCTTCAGAGTATCCAAACAAGAGAATCATGATGATTAGAGATAATGATGATATTGAATCTGAAAGTGATAGATCTGATTGTGAAGGCATGCCATCATTAGAGGATAGTGATGGGGATGAGTTAGCATTACCGATTGAAGAGTCCCTTGGTTATAAGGCAAACACTTCAGGTTTAGGTCAAGGAAGATGAAACTAATCAACAATAAAAAAAATCTTTCATACACGTTGCTATGTACAAAACAAGGTGTGTGGTTTAATTATAGATAGTGGAAGTCAAAGAGAATATAGTAGCTGTTGCACTTTCACGCAAGTATGTTCTTTTACACACCATGAATACTAGATTGTTAGGGTTTAAATATGTGAAGGAATTGTATAATGATGATTTTGACTTTGTTGAGATTTATAATGCATGTGGACATTTGGCTTTTGGTAAGTTTTATTTGATGGATGGTTACTTGTTTAGAGATAATAGATTATGTGTTCCTACTAGTTCTTTTTGCGTGAATTGCTTGTTCCTGAAGCACATGAGGGTTGTATAATAGGTCACTTTGGAGTTGCGAAAACCTTGACTATATACACTATTGCCTGTGCCTACTGAATCTTGGGTAGATATCTCTATGGACTTTGTTTTAGGTTTACCTAGGTAAAAGGAAGGTAGAGACTCTATTTTTGTTGTGGTTGATAAGTTTTCTAAGATGACGCATTTCATTGTATGTCATAAAACAGATGATGCATCTCATATCGCAGACTTGATATTTAGGGAGATTGTATGTTTGCTTGACATTTCTAGGAGTATAGTGTCAGATTGTGATGTTAAGTTCCTTAACTACTTTTGGAAGATTTTATGGGAAAAGTTGGGAACTAAACTTTTATTTTTGACAATATATCATCCTCAAACAGACGAACAAACTGAGGTACTAAATAGAACATTATCCCAACATTTGCGTGTTGTAATTCAAAAGAATCTGAAAAGTTGGGAAGAATGTTTGCCTTTTGTTGAGTTTGCTTATAGTAGAACTGTGCATTCCACCACTAACTTTTCTCCTTTTGAAAATGTTTATAGGTTTCATCCACTAACTCATATGAACTTAATTCCTTTACCTTTTGAAGAAAATGTCAGTATAGATGGTGAAAAGAAGACAAAGATGGTAAGACAACTCCATGAGGGACTTCGACTGCAAATAGAGAAAAAGAACAAATTGTACACTTCTAAAGCAAATAAAGGACGCAACTAGGTTGTTTTCCAACCCGATGATTGGGTTTGGGTGCACATGCGTAAGGAACGATTTCCTAACCAAAGGAAATCAAAATTACAGCCTCATGATGATGGTCCATTTCAGGTTTTAGAGAGGATCAATGACAACACATACAAAATTGATCTTTTAGTTGAGTATGGTGTTAGTGATATCTTTAATATTGTTGATCTTACGTTGTTTGACACAGGTTTTGATTCGAGGTCGAATCCTTTTAAGGAGAGAGGGGATGATTTGGACCAGCCTAGAAGTACCAGAAAGGACTCATTATATGTTCTAAATGGTCCAAGACAAAGGCATTGAAAGAGGTAATGAATGCTTTGGTTTTGAAGGTTTCGACCATATCGGAATTGAAGGGTCCATTGGAATATCAAGAGGAGGCTCTAGTACATCTTATCCATGTGCAAGAGGGGCCCAATACAACCTTGTTTGGGCCATGAGGTGAGGAAAGCAAAGGAAACAAAATAATCATACTATAACTTGGAAACAACATGGGTGGCTACCTTTTCCTTTTGTTTCAAGGATTAATGGGCTGCATGGAAGGCTATAAATAAGCCTTGAATTAGTTCTGTAATATTTTATTTCCTTCTCTTCTTCTCATGGCAGAAGATGGATTTAATATTAAAGGCTTTATTTTATTTTGTTAGCTGTAGCCCAAGGCTTGTTTGGACTTAATTAATACTTTGTTTTCAGTTAGGATCCAAGGCTTGTTTAGATCAGGTTATGGGCTTTTTAGTTTATGGTTTTGCGGTCAGTTTTGTATGTGGGGTCAGTTCAGCCCATAAAGGTAGATCTATTAGGGTTAATTTTTCAAGAACTATTTAAACTCATGTAACCAAAATTTCGGTAGTCATTAATGAACATTACTTCTGAATTTTTCAGTTTTAACATGTGAGAGTGATTCTCGCATTCTTCAGTTCTTGAACAAACTGAATATGACTTATCGAAGATTAACTAGCTTTATGGTGTCATTCTACTTTATTTCAATAGTGTTGGTGCCTTAGGATATGTTTCCATTGTATCACACTCTTATCAGACCTAGTTTCGCTTTTCAAGATCAGATCTCAATCTTTATTGTGGGTTGCGTGACCACATGGTTTGTATCATGTCCTTATCTGGCTGAATTACCCACCAAAAGAATTGGGCCGAACCCATCATCGATAAGAACCCATCATGAAAAATTCAAGGCTCTATATAATGAAATGTATCAACAACCAATCTCAAACACATAACCGAATGTGTACTATAAGGAATCCAAGGTTGAACCTGAACTGTATCATTGTTTCATTTAAGGGAATTAAGGTAGATAAGGCTAAAATTAATATTATTCAATCTTTACCTTATTCCGCTAGTGTGCGAGAAGTTTGTTCTTTTTTTGGACATACGGGTTTTTTTTATCAAAGATTCATCAAAGACTTCTCCAAAATAGCAATGCCTCTATGCAAGTTGCTATAAAAGGATGTGACTTTTGAGTTTGATGAGGCATGTAAAATGGCATTTGATAAGCTGACAGAACTATTGACTTCTACCCTAGTTATCCAACCCCCGACTGGAAAGTTTCGTTTGAGATAATATACGACGTAAGTGATTATGTAGTAAGTGCTATTTTGGGTCAAAGAATTGGAGAAACATCTCATGCCATTTATTATACTTCAAGAACATTGAATGATGCATAGAGAAATCACTCTACTACTAGGAAAAAAAACTTTTGGCTATTGTTTTTACTTTGGAAAAATTTTGATCATATTTACTCGGTACTAAAATCATTGTTTACTCTAATCATGCAACTTTTTGTTTTTTAATGACGAAGAAAGAGGCAAAACCAAGATTAATAAGATGAATACTTCTCTCGAGTGAATTTTACTTGGAGATCAAAGATGAAAAAAGGGACAGAAATCCCGTTGTAGATTATTTGAGTCATTTATTTCATGTGGAGGATGAACTTCATTTGCAAGAAACATTTCCTAACGAGCAATTGTTTTCCCGCGAGTGTGATATTACCTTGGTATGTGAATATTGTAAATTACTTGGTTACTAATATGTTACCCCAAGGTATGTCTAAGGCTCAAAAAGATAAGATTAAGAGTGATGACAAATACTATGTGTGGGATGACCTATATTTATAGAAGCATTACGCAGATCAAGTGAGATAAAAAGGTGTGTTTCCAAAATCAAAATTATTTCTATTCTCACGTTTTGTCATTCCTATGCTTGTAAAGGTCACTTTAGAGGTAAGTAAATGATGAGGAAAGTGTTATAATGTGGTTTCTACTGGCTATCTTTATTTCATGGTTTATGTTTTTTTCAAGTCATGTTATCATTGTTAAAAGATAGGCAATATATCCAAGTAAAATGAGATCCCACTAAACCCCCATATTATTTTGTGAATTTTTTATGTTGGGGGAATCGGTTTCATGGGACCATTTCCTGTATCTTTTAGTTATGTTCATATTTTGCTTACTATTGATTATGTCTCGAAATGGATGGAAGCTAAAGCCATAAGAACTAATGATTCTAAAGTTGTCATAGATTTTATCAACTTTAACATATTCTTCAGGTTTGGAATGTCAAGAGCTCTAATAAGTGATTGAGGCACTCACCTTACAACAAATTATGGAGGCTTTGCAAAAAACGTACCATGTAACCCACAAGGTATCAACTGTTTATAATTCGTAAACTAGTGGACACGTGAAAGTGTCGAATTAGGAGATCAAATCCAAGTAGAAAAGATTGGAGTTTACACTTGGATGATGTTTTATGGGCTTACATGACTGCATATAAGATGCTCATTGGTATGTCACCATATTGATTAGTGTTTGGGAAACCATGCCACCATCCAATCAATTTAGAACACCAAAATGGGAAAAAATAATTTATGTTGTAAGGGAAGAAAAGGTCTGAAACTTATGAAAAGGATTCCCTATATAGTATAATGATAATTTGAAACCCTAACTAGTCTTTAGAGTTCTAAAGTAAATAACTAATTGTGCTAAATAGAAGATAATGCCATATAACAATGGTTTTTTATAGTGTCACTTGTCTTCCATTCCCAATGGTTTTTTGTGCCTAATCTACCAATGATGTATGGCGATAATGGGTCTATAACAATGAGTTAACCCTAGGTGGATGAGTATATTTAAGCTTATTCATTCTAAAGTCTAGGTTATATTTGTCAATCTCAATTGCTTGGTGAATTAACATATCTCCAACCATTTACTCTTGATCATAACATGTGACTATTAATAGTTCATCAAGCCATGCCAATGAATGATTGGGTGAGCCTTTATTGGACTCATTGAACCCATCTTGTATATTAGGAGGAGTCGCCATCAAATATTTTTTATGCAACATTAACCTATATATAATGACTTATATAGGTTTATTTATCTTATAGTACCAAGTTTCACTCGTAATTTTTGTCGAATGAGGTTTTATACCCCAATCCCAAATATCTAACTACTAAGTGATATAACTACAACCATTTACTCACGATCATAACATTTGATTATTAATAGTCTATGAAGCCATGTCAATGAATAATTGAGTGGGCTTTTTATTGGACTCATTGAACCCAACCTGAATATTTGGAGGAGAGTCGTTCAATTTTTTTATGCAACATCAGCCTATAGATAATGAATTGTTAATGTTCATTTATCCTACAATACTAAGGTTAACTCATATTTTTTTGTTGAATGAGGTTTTTATGCCCAGTTCTAAATATCTAATTGCTTGGCGATATATCTACAACCATTTGCTCATAACCTATGACTATTAATAGGCGAACCTCGTGGTCACGTGGTCACGCAACCCACAATTAAAATTGAGATCTGATTTTGGAAAGCCGAAATAAGTCTGATAGGAGTGTGACACAATGAAAACCTGCTCAAAGGCACCAATACTATTGGAATGAGTAGAATGATGCCATGAAACCAATTAATCTTTGATAAGTCAAATTCAGTTCATTCAAGAACTGAAGAATGCAAGAATCACTCTCATACGTTAAACTAAAAAAATTCAGAAGTGATATTCATCAATAGCTGCCGAAATTTAGGTTACATGAGTTTAAATAGTTCTTGAAAAATTAATCCTAATGGACACCTTATGTGGACTTATATGAGGTCCACTCAAAACTGACCTAAAAACCCTAAACTGAAAAGCCCATAACCTGATCCAAATAAGCCTTGGATCCTAGCTCAAAATAAAATTTTAATTAAACCCAGACATGAAAGAAAATAATAAAAATAACTAATATGACATTAAATAGCACCATCCCTTCTTTCCTTGTACAATTAGAATGAACAAGAATCCTTTATAACTAAAGGATTCTTGGAACATTAATGAATCGTTGCCACTCTTGAAAATTTTGTTTCGGCTCATTAAAGTTTCTTATAAGACTAGGAAATTCCCAAAACAAGCTGTCATATCCTTTTAGAGAAGGATCCTTGCCAAATAGGAAGTCCACCGGTTAAAAAGAAGTAAATAAAAAAATTCATACAATCTATTCTGACCTATATTGCAAGTCCTTTCTGAACTCTGATTCACCTCAAAATTTACCCCAACATTGCAAAATATCTTTGGAATCTTCTCCTAGTTTCAGCTCAATCCAACTGTTGAATTTGACATTATGCTCAATAGCGTAAAAATAGACGGTAGAAAATTTTACGCCAAAAACTGAATCTGACCTTGCTTGGGTTTTATCACAAGACTGAACAATATCAAATAGTCTTTCAAGTCATGTCAATGAATGATTGGGTTGGGTTTCATTGGGCTTATTGAACCCAACCTGAATCCTAAGAGGACTCATCACTAAACATTTTGTTAATGCAACAACGATCAATGAATAATGACTTGTTCATGTTCATTTATCCTATAGCACCAAGGTTCACTAACATTTTTTTACTAAATGAAGTTCTTATGCCTAGTCCTAAATATCCAAGCAGTAACCATTATAAATAGATATACTTGGAGGAGGTAAAATAATATGATCCAGGCAATTGTTGAAAAATCAGATTTGGGTTTTGTTTTTGTAATTGTGCCTACTGTCTAGTTTTACGGTAGTAAGTATAACTCTCAATCTGACAGTTGGATTGAGATGAAATTTTATCAAGAGTTTCCAGACATATTTTTCTATGTTGAGTTAAAATTTCAAGATAATTGGAGTTCAAAAAGGCACCACAATACAGACTAGAAGTTGATATACTTTATGTTATTTGGTTCCTTTTGACTTATGGACATTTTATTTGAAATCGATTCTCTTCCAAATGAAAGAGGGATATCTAATAGGAATGGAGTATCAAACACAAGTCTTCTTTAAGCTGTGTTTTGATTATTTATGACAACAAATACAAGAGTTTCCTTGAGCTATGGAGTGCATAGAAGACAACAACTGATGCGAACCTCGTGATCACGTGGTCATGTAACCCACACGCAAATATACCAATTCCTAGAAAGCCAAGTAAATCGGGTTGGATAGGAGTGGGACACAAAGATAACTTATACCGAGGCACCAACATTATTTGATGTGCCGTGAATGATTTGAAAATCGGCAACAATGAATCTGATGAAAATGGATGAAGGATGGGTCTGGTTGTGTTGTCTTTCTTTTGGTGTTTAGGCTGGATTATAGTGATTTCAAGGTAAATAAGATGGAGGATATACTAGAATGATACTTTGATAAGTCGATCTGGACGCCACAAAGATCAATCTAGGATTTCGACGCCACACTCTTTGTGATTGAAGAGTGATAAGTCAGGTAGGGTTCTTCACAAAATCAATTTGGAAGAACAACTCTTAATTCTGTGAATTAAGTTTCAAATCTTGGCCAAAAGTCCTTTATTACATATTCTGATACTATATTTATAATTGGAACATCCCTCCAAAGTTAGGAAAAATTCAACATGGCAGAAGTCAAGCCCAAAAAATAGACTTTGACAAACTAACCTAGACAAATTAACTAGCACACGTTTTTTGACCTTTCTAACATAAACAGACCAAATTTAAAATAACCATATCTTCTTACACAAAAGTCCAATGCAATCATGGTTGAACAATCTAGAAAGAACACGTTCTGAACTTGAAATCCACCTAGATTAGTCCTGTTTTCACATGCAATGGATGACTTCAAATTCAGGTTCAAATTCATTTGTTGTTCTGACCATAAACAACATCAATTCCTTCACTTATTTGCATATCAACCCAAATTCAAGTAGCCCAGCATCAACAGAACCATTAAGGGCTTTTCCCATCTCCAAGTTCCAATTGTAGGCAAATAAACATCCTTGAACCAATTTCAAACTGATTGCTAATTTTTAACTCCGACGCAGCTTCAATCATTCCAATTTGACTCGTCAAGGCCCTTTGTAGTTGTTTCGCTCTCGCTCTTGTCATTGGACCATCTGAATCCTCTTGCATATTAGATTTAGCTTTACAAGATGGATTATAATTTCCATGATGCACATCAGCTTATTTGCTTACAATTGGAACTTAGAGATGGGAAAAGCCCTTAATAGTTCTTTTGATGCCGGGCTACTTGAATTTGGGTTGATAATGCAAATAAGTGAAGGAATTGATGCTGTTTACGGTCAGAACAGTAAATGAATTTGAACCTGAATTTGAAGTCATCCATTCATGTGAAAACAAGACTAATCTAGGTGGATTTCAAGTTCAGAACGTGATCTTTCTAGATTGTCCAACCATGATTGCATTGGACTTTTTTGCAAGAAGTTATAGCCATTTTAAACTTGGCTTGTTTATGTTTCAATTAAAGTCAGAAAATGCGTGCTAGTTAAATTTGTCTAGTTACTTTGTCAAAGTCTAATTTTTAGGTTTGACTTCTATCATGTTGAATTTTTCCTAACTTTGGAGGGATGTTCCAATTATAAATATAGTATTAGAATATGTAATAAAACACTTTTATCCAAGATTTGAAACTTAATTCACAGAATTAAGAGTTGTTCTTTGAAATTGATTTTCTGAAGAACCCTACCTGACTTATATCACTCTTCAATCACAAAGAGTGTGGCGTCGAAATCCTAGATTGATCTTTGTGGCGTCCAGATCGACTTATCAAAGTATCATTCTAGTCTATCCTCCATCTTATTTACCTTAAAATCACTATAATCCAACCTAAACACCAAAAGAAAGACAACACAACCAGACCCATCCTTCATCCATTTTCGTCAGATTCATTGTTGTTGATTTTCGAATCATTCATGGCACATCATCTGGTATCAGAGCATCAGTTGCGATCTAAGGCAGGAGCCAAAAATAGAAGAAAGGCTTGCTGGAATTAAGGTTGATAAACTTAATTATGGCTGGAGATAAAGAAGATTTGCCAAGAGGGTTAAGTTTGGAACAGGCACAGGTTATGGGCTTACAACGATCTCATACTGAGATTCGTGATGAAATGACTGGAATTCGTGAACAGTTGAATACCCTTATGCAAATGATGCCAAGAAATAATTTGCAATCCCAACAGAGGCAAGCACTTAGGATGCCACGAAATGATATTATAGAAGCTGACGAAGATCCAAATGGGGATGATGAGGCTGACGATAGGGGCAGACCAAGAAGGCAGAATTATAATCCTCCTAATGGTCTCAAACTTAGGATTCCACCGTTTAGAGGAAGTAGTTCACCCGAGGAATACTTGGAGTGGATTCAGAAGGTTGAAAAGGTGTTTGAATGGTATGAATATGTTGAAGAAAGGAAGTGCAAGGTGGCAGCACTTGAGTTTACGGATTCAGAGGAGAAGTGATTGAGATGAGGAGATTACAACGTGGGCAACTATGAAAAGAGTGATGAAGAAGAGATTTGTTCTTGAATACTATAAACAGGAGCTATACATCAGACTTCAGACTTTGCGACAAGGATCTTTGAGCGTGGAAGAGTATGTGAAAGAGTTTGAGTTGCTGCTGATTCGATGTGAATTGATTTTTCTTCTTTTAATACATACGTCAACTTACCAAAAAAAAAAGATGTGAATTGATGGAACCCTAAGAGCAAACAATAGCTAGATTTCTTGGAGGGTTGAGGAAGGATATAGCTAATGTTATTGAATTACAGCTATACATCTTCCTTGAGGAAGTTATAAAGCTTGCAACTCGAGTAGAGAGGCAGCAGAAACGAGGAGGTGTCCGAACTGGTGTAACTACGTCAAACACGACAAGGGCTGTTTCTATGCTTACACGAACATGGAGAACACCTAAACGAGATGAGAAGGTGGAGTTTAGTAAGGGGAATACCAGTTCTGATTCTTTAAAGGGAAAGGAGAAGGTGACAGAACCTCAACATCCTAGGAGGTCCCGGGACATCAAGTGCTTCAAGTGCTTAGGACATGGGCACATTGCTTAGGAATGTCCAAATAAAAGGGTGATGATTTTGCATGGGGATCATGGAGATCTGATTAGTGGAGATGAGGTTGAAACTGAAGATGAAGATGAGGTACAAGTGGCTGAACAAGAAGAGGATTTCAAACCAGTAAAGGGAGATTTGTTGGTTGTGCAATGGGTTTTGAATGCACAAATTGACGTTAGTGATGAGCAACGCGAGAACATCTTTCATACTCGATGTCAAATTCGAGATAAGGTGTGTGGGATGATCATTGATAATGGAAGTTGCACTAATGTTGCGTCAACTACCTTGGTGGAAAAATTGGGTTTAACTACCCTTCCACATCCCAGGCCGTATAGTTGCGATGGTTGAATGAGAATGGGGAGATTCGAGTGACAAAGCAAGTTCATGGACCTTTTTCTATTAAAACCTATCATGACGAGGTTTTGTGTGACGTTGCGCCGATGTCAGCTAGCCATTTGTTGTTGGGCCGTCCATGACAGTTTGATAAGGATGTGACCTACAATGGACGAAAGAACACTTATTCTTTTATGCTGAATGGAAAGAAGGTGAACTTGTTACCATTGAGTTCTCAACAGGTTAGAGAGGATCAGTTACGAAGTCAACAAAAGGAGGTGAAATCACGTAAAGGGCTGTTGTTAGCCAAAAAAGGAGACATCAAACAAGCATTAGCTTCGGCGGGGGCTGTTTTCATGATTTGGGCAAAGCAATTACTACAAGTAGAAGGATTGGACTTACCAAGAAAAATTAAAGAATTGCTTGAAGAATTTAAAGATGTGTTTCCAGATGAATTACCTAAAGGGTTACCACTTATTCGTGAAATTGAGCATCAAATTGATTTGGTGCCGGGAGCTTCACTTCCTAATAGACCAGCATACAAATGTAATCCAGAGGAAGCAAAAGAGATTCAAAGGCAGGTTGGTGAGCTCTTACAGAAGGGCTATGTGCGAGAATCACTTAGTCCATGTTTTGTACCTACTTTGCTTGTACCGAAGAAAGATGGTACCATGAGGATGTGTATGTCCTGCTGCGCTATCAATAAAATAACAGTTAAGTATCGATTTCCTATACCCAGACTTGATGATTTGCTTGATGAGTTGCATGGTGCTGCATTGTTTTCTAAAGTCGATTTGATGAGTGGTTATCACCAAATTAGAATGAAAGAGGGAGATGAATGGAAAACAACATTTAAAACTAAACA
>Ga0307513_10007691_pt1 | contig 13924 bp, 12 predicted proteins | sample 15_EM_MG_FD_202174 | JGI IMG/M metagenome (GOLD analysis project Ga0307513, IMG submission 202174) | Populus trichocarpa ectomycorrhiza microbial communities from riparian zone in the Pacific Northwest, United States - 15_EM | ecosystem: Host-associated > Plants > Roots > Unclassified | place... | reverse complement strand
GGATCGCACCAAGGGCGGCGACTTGTTGGCGCGCATCCGCGGCATTCGCCGCAAGCTCACGCAGGAGCTCGGCTTCCTGGTGCAGGCCGTGCACATCCGCGACAACCTGGAGCTCGGACCCAACACTTACCGCATCCGGTTGGCGGGCGTGGCGATAGGCGAAAGCGTGGTGCATCCGGATCGCGAGCTCGCCATCAATCCCGGCCGCGTGTTCGGTCCCGTGAACGGGCTCGCGACGCGTGACCCGGCATTCGGCATGGAAGCGGTGTGGATCGAGCCGAACCTGCGCGAGCACGCGCAGTCGCTCGGCTACACGGTGGTCGACTCGGCCACGGTCATCGCGACGCACCTGTCGCACCTCATCCAGTCGCACGCGCACGAATTGTTCGGGCACGAAGAGGCCGAGCAGCTGCTCAAGGGCCTGGCCAAGACCGCGCCGAAGCTGGTCGACGAGTTGATACCGAAAGTGTTGCCGCTCGCCGTGGTCGTGCGCGTCATGCAGGGGTTACTCGCAGAACGCGTGCCCATCCGCAACGTGCGCGCCATCGTCGAAGCTTTGGCGGAAGCCGGTCCGCGTTCACAGGATCCGGCCGTGCTGCAGGCGCAGGTCAGGGTTGCCCTGGGTCGGCAGATCGTCCAGGACATCGTCGGTCTCGCCGAAGAGTTGCCCGTCATCACACTTGAGCCAGAACTCGAGCGCCTATTGTCAAACGGACTCGTTAATTCTTCCGCCGGACCTGGTTTGGAGCCGGGACTGGCAGAGCGTTTGCAACGTGGATTGTCAGAGGCCGCACAACGTCAAGAACGTGGCGGTGAACCGGCGGTGTTGTTGACGCCACCGGCACTGCGCACGGCACTGGCGCGGTTCTTCAGAGTCAGCGTGCCGGGGTTGCACGTGCTCGCCTGGAACGAAGTGCCTGACAACCGCAAGGTCCGCATGGTGACCGCGGTCGGTGCGAGATAAGAGGGTAAAGAATGAGAATTCAAAGATACATCGCCAAGGACATGCGCAGCGCGCTCGCGCAGGTGCGCGAGGCCATGGGCCCCGAGGCGGTCATCCTGTCGACCGGCACCGTCGGGGACCAGGTCGAGGTGGTTGCCGCGATCGACGTGGAGATCGCGATCGCTCACGCGGCGCCGCAAGGGGCCGTGTCCACCACGCCGGGCACATCGGCGGAGACCTTGCAGCGTGCCGCTCCGCGCCGCGCGTCGTCGCAGTTGTCGGAGGCGCTGGTGCCGAAGGCCGTGGTCGCGCCCGCTGCCGCAGTCGCCGCCGCACCTGTGGCGGCGCCCGAACATAGTGAACTCGCCAACGAAGTCAAAGACATGCGCCGCATGCTCGAGGCGCAGCTCGCGACGCTGGCATGGAACGACATGTCGCGGCGCTCGCCGCTGCAGGCCGCCATGCTCAAGGAGCTCGCGCAGCTCGGCATCACGCAGGATCTCGCCAGCTCGCTGGCCAGCAAGATTCCCGCCAACCTGAATTTTTCCGCGGCGCGCCGCTTCGCGCTCGCCACCATTGCGCGCACCGTGCAGGTCACGGGCGACCGCTGGCTCGAGACCGGCGGCCGCATCGCCTTCGCCGGTCCCGCCGGCGCCGGCAAGACCACTTTGTTAGCCAAGCTCGCCGCCCGCTGGGTGTTGCGTCATGGTCCGCGGCGCGTGGCGCTGGTCTCGGCCGACGCGGTGCGCATCGGCGCGCATGAACAGATGCACATGCTGGGACGCCTGCTCGGCGTCACGGCGCACGCGGTTTACGACGTCGCTGAATTGCCGGAACTGCTGGACGCTTTGTCCGGGCAACAGCTCGTGTTGATCGACACCGCGGGCGCCAGCCCGCGCGACCCGGATCTCGCGCGCCGCCTGCGTCTACTGGACCAGTCGAAGTCGCGCATCGAAACGTCCCTGGTGATTCCGGCCAGCATCCAGGCGGGCGCCATCGAAGAGGCCATGAAGCTGTTTGCGGTGGCGCGTCCGAGCTCCTGCGTGATCACCAGAATCGATGAAGCCGTGAGCCTGGGTGGCGTGTTGTCGTCACTGGTGCGGCACAAGCTGCCGGTCGCGTACATCAGCGACGGCCAGCGTGTTCCCGAAGATCTGCAGCCGGCGCGCGCGCATTCGCTCGTGAGCCGCGCGGTGGAGATCGCCAGCCGCAACGGCGCGACGGCGGACGACGAAGTCATGCAGCGACGCATCACGGGAGTGGTCCATGGCGGTCGATAAGGCACAACCGAAGCTCGACGGCGTCGTGCGCGCGAATCAGTCGCCCGTCCAGGTCATTGCCGTCACCGGCGGCAAGGGTGGAGTGGGCAAGACGACCATTGCCGTGAATCTCGCGGCTTCGCTCGCCGGGCGCGGCAAGCAGGTCATGCTCCTGGACGGAGACCTTGGTCTAGCTAATGTGGATGTATTTTTGGGTCTGACTCCAAGGCTCACGCTCGCGGACGTACTCGCGGGCAATTGCACGCTCGAGGAGATCCTGCTGGATGCTCCGCAAGGATTCAAAGTGGTGCCGGCCGCGTCCGGCATCGCCGAGCTCGCCGAGCTCGACACCCTCACGCACGTCGGACTGGTGCGCGCCTTCGGCGACATCACTTCCAAGGTCGATGTGATGGTCATCGACACGGCGCCGGGCATCGCCGGCAGCGTGCTGCAGTTTTCCCAGGCGGCGCAGCAGGTGCTGGTGGTTTTATGTGATGAACCGGCCTCGCTGACCGATGCCTACGCGCTCATCAAAATCCTTAGTCGCGACCATGGGGTAAAGCAGTTCCGCGTGGTCGTGAACCAGGTTCGCGGACGCGGCATGGGGCAGGCCCTGTTCCAGCGTTTCGAACGCGTGGCCACCCGGTTCCTGTCCGTGGACCTCGATTACGTCGGTGAAATACCCGAAGACGCGTTCCTGCGACGCTCAATTCGTGAACAGCGTCCCGTTGTCAGTGCCTATCCCAGCGCACCGGCCTCGGTGGCGCTCAAGACACTGGCGCAGCGCGCCGATAACTGGCCCGTGGCGGAGGGCCCGCGAGGTAACGTGGAATTTTTCGTTGAACGCCTGATCAGGCGTCCTGCGGTGCGCCTCGAGGTGGTCCGATGACCGGCGTCAGCGCCTACAGCCAACGCCCCACCGCGCGGGAAACCGAAGCGATGGTGATGCGCCATGCCGAGCTGGTAAAGCGCATCGCCTATCACCTGGCGGGGCGCCTGCCTGCGTCGGTGGAAGTGGACGATTTGATCCAGGCCGGCATGCTCGGCCTGCTGGAAGCCGCCGCGAACTATTCAGAAGGACGCGGCGCGAGTTTTGAGACCTACGCGGGTATACGAATCCGCGGAGCGATGCTCGACGGACTGCGCAAGCTCGACTGGGCGCCGCGGTCGGTGCATCGGAAGGCTCGTGCGGTCGCGAAGGCGATCCGCGAGTTGGAATCCGAATACGGTCGCGAAGCGCGCGATGTGGAAGTGGCCGAACGCTTAGGGCTGAAGCTCAGCGACTACCACCGCATCGTCGAGGATTCGGCGGGCTGCCAGATTTCGAGCCTCACCACCGAAGAAGGTGAGATGACGCTGACGGACTCCTCCGCGGATCCGTTCCGCGACGTGGTCGATGAGGATTTTCGCGCCGCGCTTACCGAGGCCATTGCCGGTCTTCCCGAGCGCGAGCGGCTGGTGATGTCCCTGTATTACGACGATGAACTGAATTTGAAGGAAATTGGCGCGGCGCTGCGAGTCAGCGAATCGCGTATCTGCCAGATACACGGTCAGGCGCTGGTGCGATTGCAGGCGAGACTCGCCGGCTGGCGCGATCGCCTGTGAAGAATTTGAATTCGACGAGCGAAGGAGTACGAAATTGAGCACAGTGAAGTTTCTCGTGGTCGACGATTTCTCGACCATGCGCAGGATCGTGAAGAACCTGTTGCAGGAGCTCGGCTACAACGACATTACGGAAGCCGATGACGGCAACACCGCGCTGCCGCTGCTGCAGGCCGGTTCGTTCGACGTCCTGATCACCGACTGGAACATGCCGGGTATGCCGGGTATCGACCTGCTGAAGGCGGTGCGCGCCGACGCCAAGCTTGCCAAGCTGCCGGTGCTCATGCTGACGGCGGAAGCCAAGCGCGAGCAGATCGTCGAAGCGGTCCAGGCCGGTGCGAGCGGTTACGTGATCAAGCCGTTCACCGCGGTCACGCTCAAGGAAAAGCTCGACAAGATGCTTGCCAGTCGCGCCGCTGCCTGAGCGACCAATGGCACCCGTGCATCCGGATCCAGAACGCTTTCGCGCGCAAGTTGCGGCGCTGCAGTGTGCACTCGACGGTGGTGACGCCACCGCGTTTCGCCATGCATTCGATTCGCTGTGCGGGGAGATGGACGGCGGCCTGCTGCCGGAACTGAAGCGCATCACTGCGACGGCGCAGTCGGCGCTCGCGCGATTCAGCGCCGAAGCGCGTCTCGATTCTCTCGCCGGACTCGAAGTGCCGGACGCGCGCAAACGCCTCACGCATGTCGTGAAACTCACCGACGAAGCCGCGCATCGCACGATGGACCTGGTCGACAGCTGCGGTCCGCTGGTGGACGAAGCGGCGCACGGGTCGGCATTGCTGCTCGAGGCCTGGGATTCTTATGGCGATCGCGACCTGGCGATTGCCTCACTGTGGCCCGAACGCGCGGCCATGTTCCTCGAACGCACGCGCTCGGATTCCGAAGCACTGCGCGCGAACCTGTCGAATCTGCTGATGGCGCAGGGTTACCAGGACATCACCGGGCAGATCATCCGCAGCGTCATCTCGCTGGTGGACGATCTCGAGCAAGTGCTGGGCAAGCTCGTGAAGATTGCCGAAGGCACTGAAGTCACGAGCATGGTGCGCACGATCCCGGCGCAGCTGTCCTGGGAACGTGGCCTGGGGCCGCAGGTCGCCGGCCTCGAAAGCCACGATGCCGTGTCCGGGCAGGACGACATCGACGCGTTGCTGTCTCAGATGGCGGCGGGCAAGTAGCCGCGACATGGATATCCTGACAGCCGTTGGATTCGTACTCGCGTTGGTCGCGGTGCTCGTGGGCGCCGTGCTCAAGGGCGCAGGAATCTCGGCGCTGCTGTCCTCCGCGGCATTCATGATCGTAGTGGTGGGCACGATTGCCTCCATCTTCATCCAGACGCCGCTGCCGGTTTTCAAGCATGCGATGCGCCGCGTGAGCTGGATCTTCCGGCCGCCGCCGCTCGAGTCCGAAGCGCTCATCAAGAAGATCGTCGAGTGGAGCAACATCGCGCGCAAGCAGGGGTTGTTGGGTCTCGAGCCGATGATCGAGCGGGAGACCGACAGCTTCGTGAAGCGCGGGCTGCAGCTCGTGGTCGACGGTGGCGAGCCCGAGGCGATCCGCGCCATTCTCGAAGTGGAAGTGGGCGTGCGCGAACACGCCGACAATCGGGCCGCCAAGGTTTTCGAAGGCATGGGCATCTACGCGCCCACGCTCGGCATCATCGGCGCCGTGCTCGGCCTCATGGCCGTCATGCAGAACCTCGCCGATCCGTCGAAGCTGGGTCATGGCATCGCCGCCGCGTTCACCGCGACGGTGTATGGCATCGGACTCGCGAACCTGTTCTTCCTGCCGATCGCCGGCAAGCTGAAGGGCATCGTCGCCGAGCAGACCCAGGTGCGCGAGATGATCATCGAGGGCATCGTGTCGATCGTGCTCGGCGAGAACCCGCGTGCCATCGAATCCAAGCTCCACGGGTTCCTGCACTAGCTAGCGTTTCATGGCTAGGAAGCGCAAACACGAAGACCACGCCAATCACGAAGCGTGGGCAATTCCCTACGGCGACCTCGTCACGCTGCTGCTCGCATTTTTCGTGGTCATGTATGCGCTCTCGACGATCAACGAGGGCAAATTCCGCGTGTTGTCCGATTCGCTGCAGGCGGCATTCCGCGGCGCGCCCCGGACGCTCGAGCCGGTCAACGTGGGCGAGAAGTCGCGCGGCTCGGGCGCCGACATCGCCGTGTCCATCGTTCAGCAGGCGACCCTGAACGGGCAGCCGCGCCAGTTGCTCGAGGCGATCTCGGTCGACACGCAGGTCGCTCTGGGCGGACGCAGGAACACCGACAAACTCGATTCCGACGGCAAGGTCATCGTCCCCGAGGCACTGGGCCGCGTAGCCGACGAAATCGAAAAAGCGCTGGCGCCGCTCGTGGCCGCCGACATGATCGCGGTCCGCCGGCATTCGACGTGGGTCGAAGTCGAGATCCGCACCGACATCCTGTTCGCGAGCGGCATCGCGAAGCTTTCCGACGCGGCATTGCCGCCGCTCACCATTCTCGCGGAGACGCTCGCCAAGTATCCGAACCCGGTGCGCGTGGAAGGCCACACGGACAATCGTCCTATCAGCACCTCCGCATATCCGTCGAACTGGGAGTTGTCCGCGGCGCGCGCGGCGAGCGTCGTGCACTTGTTCGCGAGGGGAGGGGTGGATCCGGCGCGGCTGGCGGTCATCGGACTCGGTGAATTTCGCCCGGCGCAAAGTAATGACACGATCGAGGGGCGCAACGCCAACCGTCGTGTGTTGATCGTGATCCTCGCCGGCGACCAGGCGCCCGAAGACGCATTCGGTGAAGACCGCGGCGTGGCGAGCGAGCCCGCGAGACCTGGCGAATCTGCGCAGCCGGAGCCTCCGGCCACGCCCATCGCGCAACCGGCTGCGGCCAAACCCGCCGCCGCAGCTCCAGTGGCTGCCGCCCGCGTGGATACATTCCAACCGTCAAATTAAGCGCTGGCACGGTTCCTGCTCCATTCCTCTCAGCCGCCTCGCGCCGTCGACTCTTTGACGCGTGATTTCCACCGGCGGCCGTCGGGAGCTCGTTTATGCAATTCGCATCGGATTGGTCGATCTATGGTCTGCGCACGCTGCTGCTGTTAGGCGCCTTCGCGGGCTTCACCTGGGCACTGGTGAGCGCGCGACGCCAGGCCGCACAGGTCCACGCACAGCTTGCGGCGCGGCTGGAAACGGCACTCGGCGAGATCCGCAGGATGTCAGGCCAGGTGATCGCGCTTGGTGGCTCGATCGAGGCTCTCGGTACGCGACTCACCCAGGCACAGGCCGAGGCTCAGGCCAAGGCCCAGGTTCCGACGCCGGCTGCACATCCATCGCCATCAACGGCCAGCGTGAACACGCGCGGATATGAAACGGCGATCCGCATGGCGCGCAGTGGCTCATCCGTCGACGAGATCGTCGCGAGCTGCGGCACGACGCGCGCGGAAGCCAAACTACTAAGGCGATTGCACGAATGCGGCGAACCCCGTAGGGCCGAGCCCCAAACCATGAGAACCGCGTGAGAGAGATGTGATGAGCTTCCCCTCAACGAACGAGTCAATCGGGCCGACAACGTCATGCAGGCGCGGGATGCGCGTTCACCTGGTTTTACAGATTCCATGAAAGACTCGCGAAAAAAATCGCGCTCGAAGGCAGCGGCCCCCCGTCATGCGCGCGCTGCTTCCGCCCCTGCTGCAAAGACTCCCGCAGCAATGCCTGCCGCAGCCAGTCCCGCCCCCGCCCCCCAAACCGGTCCACGCGGACGCGTGGTGCTCGGCACCGCGTGCACGATCCAGGAAGCAGCGGCGGTCCGCGCCCACCTGCTCGCGCAAGCCGCGTTGCCCGGGCCCTACGAGATCGACGGTGGCAGCGTCGATATGATCGATACCGCCGGAGTGCAGCTCGTGGTGGCGTTCGCACTCGACTGCCTCGAAAAAGGCGTGCCTTACAAATGGGCGGGGCGTTCGGCCACGCTCGAAAAGGCCATCGAACTACTCGGCGTCGGCCCTCTGCTGGAGTACCCGGCATGACGCTCGATCTCACGCAGTTCCACGAAATCTTCTTCGAAGAAAGCTTCGAAGCCCTCGACGCGATGGAGGCGGCGTTATTGAAGCTTTCCGCCGGTGAAGTCGATGCCGAGCTCATCAACACGATTTTCCGCGTCGCGCATTCCATCAAGGGAGGCGCCGCGACGTTCGCCTTCAACGAGGTTGCCGGTTTCACGCACGTGCTCGAGACGCTGCTCGACCAGCTGCGCGCCGGCAAACGGCAGGTACGTCCGGAGATCGTCGACGTGCTGCTGCGTTCGGGCGACGCCATGCGCGCCATGCTCGTCGCGACTCAACGCAAGGAAGTGATCGACTCCACCGGCGTTGCCAAACTACGCGCCGAGCTGGACCGCATCATGAGTGAGAGCGGTAGCGCGGCCGCGCCGGCCGCCGCGGCTTCCGCGCCGCCGGGCAAACCCGCCGCGTCGGGCGACTCGGCGATTCCCGGCTGGCGCATCAAATTCATTCCGGGCCCCGAGCTGCTGCGCAATGGCAACGATCCGCTGCGGATCCTGCGTGAGCTGGCGACGCTCGGAAACCTGAAAGTGTCGGTGGATGCCGGCCGCGTTCCCGCGCTCAACGATCTGGAACCTGAAGTCTGCTGCCTGCGCTGGAACCTCGAGGTCCACGGCGAGATCGATCGCGCCGCCGTGAACGCCGTGTTCGAGTGGGCCGAGAGCGAATGTGAATTGACCATCGAGCGTGTCGGCGGCGAAACCGCGCCGGCGTCGGCGAGCGCAGTTGCTGCGCCCGCCCCGGAAGCTCCCGCGGCGCCGGTACAGACACCGGCGGCCGAAGCCACGACGCGCAGCGCCAATCCGGACGGCGGTTCGATTCGCGTCAGCATCGAGAAGATCGACGAGCTGCTGAACTCGGTCGGTGAACTGGTGATCACGCAATCCGTGTTGAGCCAGCTCGCCGCGCCGCTCGAAGGCCGCGAGGCGGGTGAGCTTCGCTCTGCGCTCGCGCAGCTCGAGCGCCACATGCGTGCGCTGCAGGAAAGCGTCATGCGCGTGCGCATGTTGCCCATCAGCTTCGTATTCAACCGCTTCCCGCGCCTGGTACGTGACCTGGGCCAACGCCTCGGCAAGAAGATCGAACTGAAGGTGACCGGCGACACGACCGAGCTCGACAAGACCGTGCTCGAGAAGATAGGCGATCCGCTCGTTCACCTGGTGCGCAACTCCATCGACCACGGCATCGAGATGCCCGACGTGCGCATCGCCGCGGGCAAGACCGAACAGGGCACCATCAGCCTGCTCGCCTATCACAAGGGCGGCAACGTGATCGTCGAAGTCAGCGATGACGGCGGTGGTCTCCGCAAGGACAAGATTCTCAAGAAGGCGCTGGAGCGCGGCCTGGTCACGAATGAAGTGGACCTCTCCGAAGAGCGCATCCTCAACCTGATCTTCGCGCCGGGTTTCTCCACCGCGGACGTCGTCAGCGATGTGTCGGGACGCGGCGTGGGCATGGACGTCGTCCGCCGCAACATCAACGAGCTCGGCGGCCACATCCAGATCTTCTCGAAGGAGGGGCAGGGCAGCACCATCCGCATCCGTTTGCCGCTCACGCTCGCCATCCTCGATGGCCAGCTGGCGCGCGTCGGCAAGGAAGTCTACGTGGTGCCCATCGTCTCGATCGTCGAGACCATCCAGGTCACGCGCGAGCGTGTCAATGCGGTGGCGAGTGGCGGCCAGGTATTCCGCCTGCGCGACGACTATCTGCCCATCGTGCGGCTGCACAGCCTGTTCGACATCGAGCCGGACTACACCGATCTGCTCGACGGGCTGCTCATGATCGTCGAGGCCGACGGCAAACGCGTGGGCCTGTTCGTCGACGAGCTCATGTCGCAGCAGCAGGTCGTCATCAAGAGCTTAGAAACCAATTTCAAGCAGGTCACGGGACTTGCGGGCGCCACCATGCTCGGCGATGGCCGTGTGGCGCTGATTCTCGACATCCCGGGTGTGATCACCCGCTTCCAGGCAGCACCAGAGGAGCGCGGCGTTGCCAGGCCGCAAGCCGCATGAGCCTATCTTCAATGAACAATACGAACGCAAGTGGCGCCCTCGAGGCGGCCGACACACAGCAATTCCTGACGTTCAAGCTGGCCGGTGAAGAATACGGCGTCGGCATCCTGACCGTGCAGGAGATCCGCGGCTGGAGCAAGGTCACCAAGGTGCCGCATACGCCGGAATGGTTGTTAGGCGTCATCAATCTGCGCGGCGTGGTCGTGCCCATCATCGACCTGCGCGTCAAATTCAATTTCGCGAGCGCGGAATACAACGACACGACGGTGGTGATCATCCTCACCGTGGCCAGCCGCGTCGTCGGCGTGGTGGTGGATGGCGTCTCCGACGTCATCACGCTGGCGGCCGCGCAGATCAAGCCCGCGCCTTCGCTGGGCACGGGCGCGGATACCAGCCACATCATCGGTTTCGGCACGCTCGATGAGCGCATGCGGATTCTCATGGATGTGGAAAAACTCATGGCCGGCGCCGACATGGGGCTGGTTGACAAAGCGATTCACTAGGAGCTGGCAAGACAATGAAGATTTCGGATATGAAAGTGCGGACCCGGCTGTTTGCGGGGTTCTTCACCCTGCTGTTGTTCGCCGTCGTCATCGCGGTATTTTCCCATCGGGAGTTGACCCATCTCAACGAGACGGTCAACCAGCTCACGACCGAAGATTGGGAAACCATCACTTTGGCGAACGGCCTGCGGACCGACGTGCGCAGCGAAGCGGAACACACTTCTGAATTCCTGCTCGCCGATGCGGCGGATCGTCCCGGCGTGCGCGCCAAACTCGATGAGGCTCGCGGCGACATCGAACAGACCATTGAAAAGCTGTCCGGGCTGGACGTGGAAGACAAGGAAGCCCAGAGCCGCCTTCAAAAGATGCGTGACACTTACGCGTCACTGAAGTCTTCGGTGGACAAGGTGCTGGCAAGCGTCGCGGACTCGAAGTCTGGCGCGGACGCTAGCCAGACTTACCTCGTGGAAACACGCCCGCTGGTCGAGCAGGCCTTCGAGGCGGCGAAGGGATTGGTCGAGACCCACACCGGCGACGTGATGGGTTCGGCCGAAGAAACGCGTGCTCGTTTTGCGAGCGCGGAGAAACTGATTTATGGAATGCTGGGCGTCGCGCTGCTGCTCGGCCTAGGCCTGGCGATCTACCTGGCGCGCGGCATCGTGCGGCCACTCAATGAGGCCATGTCGGTGGCCGCGGCGATCCGTGATGGTCAGCTGAACAATTCCATCGAGACCGGTGGCCAGGACGAGACCGGCAAACTGCTCGATTCGCTCGACGCCATGCAGAGCGCCCTGCGTGCTCGCGACGAAAAGGATGCGGATTCTCGCGGCCAGATCGCCGCCATCGGCAAGTCGCAGACCGTCGCCGAGTTCGGTATGGACGGCAAGGTCCTCGACGTAAACGACAACTTCCAGCGCGTCATGGGCTATTCGCTGGCCGAGATCAAGGGCCAGCATCATTCGATGTTCGTCGACGCAGCGGGACGCCAGGGCAACGAGTACCGCGCGCTATGGGACAAGTTAGCGCGCGGCGAATTCGAAGGCGGCCAGTACAAGCGCATCGCCAAGGGCGGGCGCGAAATCTGGGTGCAGGCCTCCTACAACCCGATCGCCGACATGAGCGGCAAGCCGCTCAAGGTGGTCGAGTACGCCACCGACATCACCGAACAGAAGATGCGCAATGCGGATTTCGAAGGCCAGCTCGCGGCCATCGGCAAGGCTCAGGCGATCATCGAATTCGAGATGGACGGCACCGTCCGTTCGGTCAATGACAATTTTACGCAGGTCATGGGTTACTCGAACTCGGAAGTTCGCGGCAAGCACCACAGCACGTTCGTCGATCCGGCCAACAGCGGGGGCGCGGAATATCGCGCGTTCTGGGCGAAGCTCGGTCGCGGCGAACCCGATGCCGGGCGCTACAAGCGCGTCGCCAAGGGCGGCCGCGAAGTGTGGCTGCAGGCTTCGTACAACCCGATCCTCGACACGAACGGCCGTCCGTTCAAGGTAGTGAAGTACGCCTCCGATGTGACGCAGCAGATGCAGATGGCGCAGCAGCTCGAGCTGACCGTCAAGCAGACGCAAATCACGGTCGAGGCCGCCTCTGAAGGCGATCTGACGGCGCGCATTCCATTGAATGGCAAGACCGGTGAACTCGAGGCGCTCTGCAAGGGCGTCAACTCGATGCTCGACACCACGGCCGAACTCGTCCGGCAGGTGAAGACCGCGGCTGCCGAAGTGCAGACCGGCGCCGAAGAAATTTCCAAGGGCAACCTGAACCTCTCGCAGCGCACCGAGCAGCAGGCCTCGTCGCTCGAAGAGACGGCGTCGTCGATGGAAGAGATGACTTCGACGGTCAAGCAGACCGCCGACAACGCCGGCCAGGCGAATCAGCTCGCCATGGCCGCCCGTCAGCAGGCGGAAAAGGGTGGTGCGGTGGTGAGCTCGGCGGTCAGCGCCATGGGTGGCATCAACGCGGCAAGCCGAAAGATCGCCGACATCATCGGCGTCATCGACGAAATCGCGTTCCAGACGAATTTGTTGGCGCTGAACGCCGCGGTGGAAGCCGCGCGCGCCGGCGAACAGGGCCGCGGCTTCGCCGTGGTCGCAACGGAAGTTCGTAACCTCGCCGGCCGCTCCGCGACCGCTGCGAAGGAAATCAAGGCGCTGATCCAGGACAGCGTCGCCAAGGTCGACGAAGGCAGCAAGCTCGTCGATGAATCCGGCCGCACGCTCGAAGAGATCGTCAACGCAGTGAAGAAGGTGACCGACATCGTGGCGGAAATCGCCGCGGCGAGTCGCGAGCAGTCTTCGGGCATCGAGCAGGTCAACAAGGCCGTGATGCAGATGGACCAGACCACGCAGCAGAACGCCGCGCTGGTGGAAGAGGCTTCGGCCGCGAGCCAGGCCATCGTCGAACAGGCGCAATCGCTCAATGGAATGATCGCCCGTTACAACGTGGGCGGCGAAAGCGTCGCCGCCCGACCGGTCGCGAAAGCAGCATCTGCCGGCACGGATCGCCGTACTGGGGCCCGTCCGTGGGCGAATCGCGCAGCACCGGCTGCCCCCAAGGACGCGGTTGCCGCACCGGCGCGCAAGGTTGCCGGTGACGACGCCGAGTGGAAGGAGTTCTAATGAACTGGTCCGTCGAAGAGCGGCGCAATTGTCGCCGTGTGGTGTGCGCGGTCTCGCTGCTCGCACTCGCGGCGTTCGGCCGCGTGGCGCGCGCGCAGGACGGAGCTGACGAAGATGCCGGCCTGGCAGTGAGCGTCGGTTACACCGGCGACCTGCGCCGTAACACCACCGGTGGAATCGCCGTGGGCACGGCGTATTCGGACAGCCTCGATCTCGGCGCCACCTGGTCCACCAACAACTTGTTCGCAGGCACGGGCTTCACGACCAGTCTTTCGGTCATGCACCTTGGCGGTGACGACATCTCCGGCGAGTTCGTCGGCGATCTGCATGGCATCAACAACATCGAGGCACCCGATGCCTGGCACCTCTACGAGTTCTGGAGCGAGTTCAGCTTTGGCGGACGTGCGAACACGTCGCTTCGCATGGGTCTGCTCGATCTGAATGCCGACTTCGACACGCCGGTGACCTCGGGCCTGTTCGTCGGCCCGGCGCATGGCATCGGTACCGAGCTCAGCCAGACGGGCGGCAATGGACCAGCCATATGGCCGGTGACCGGTCTTGGCATCCGCCTCGCCGGACAGTGGAGCGAAGGCTTGCACTGGCGCATCGGCGCCTTCGAAGGCACGCCGGGCAACAACGATGAAGCCAGCTTCGCGGCTTTCGACGTGACCAGCGGCGAGGGCAGCCTGCTCATCGGCGAAATGGAATACACGAGCGATCGCGTCAACAAGATTTCGCTCGGGATGTGGTCGTACACGGCGGACTTCGAGCGGCTGGATGCGGAGCTGACTACCGGCGCGCAGTCGCAGGGCGGCAACCAGGGCGTCTACGCGCTCGTCGACCTGCCGCTCGCGAACGTGGGTCCGGCGCGAATCGATGGGTCATTGCGCGCAGGGATAGCCGATGGACGCTTCAATCCTGTGGA
>Ga0307513_10007690_pt1 | contig 13924 bp, 16 predicted proteins | sample 15_EM_MG_FD_202174 | JGI IMG/M metagenome (GOLD analysis project Ga0307513, IMG submission 202174) | Populus trichocarpa ectomycorrhiza microbial communities from riparian zone in the Pacific Northwest, United States - 15_EM | ecosystem: Host-associated > Plants > Roots > Unclassified | place... | reverse complement strand
ATGGGCTTGTGTGGCTGTGTTGACTGAATGCTATAAGAACACACCGTACTGGGGACTCGACAGCTCAGTGGTTTTGGATTGTATTACCACTGAGCTTTACTTAACGCAGGCTTCATTTGCTGACACGTACACGGAAGAACCTATGATTAATGGGATGAAGAATGCGGCTATGCTGGTATTGATAGAAATGCTGCGAGAAATGGTTGATGTTTCTGTCGGTCCAGATGCGAAAATGGAAGAAGTCTAGTCTCCATCTACTGACTCCAATTGCTCTCCTAGATTCGTTTCCGGCCTTAAACTAGAGGAAGTATGTTCATTTGGCATGTGTGAACCCAGAGACCCACCAATCAACGAGGTGATGTCAGAATTTGGGAGTTCCCCGTATTTATAGACTGTCGTAAGCCCGTTTAGCTAGTTTACATTGTATGATACGAGTTGGACCCGACCACATCTGAGTCGTGTCCGGCGATGCTCTGGCCTCCACTGCGTGTGCGGTTCCTGTATGGAACGCAGTATTTCAACAGGTGAGGATGGCAAGGTTCATCTAAGCATCCAGGCATGCACCCCATTGGGGTGAGAAGAAGAGGATCAGGGGAGGAACGCCGCTTTCAAGGAATTACAGGATGAACCAAATGTTTGCGTCCCGGCATATTAATAGTGTAGTTGAGCCCTGGGGGTCCGTCGTCATTTTCTGCATTGGAGTTGCAAGCGGTAGTGTCGGTACGCGTTGTGGAGGTAGGGTGGAGGCGGATCTCGGGCTTCATGTTGCGGCGGAGGACGGCCGGAGATTTCAGGCGTTTCCCGCAGCAGTTAGTGAGAATACTCGTTAGTAGGTCGGGCAACCTATGAGCAATTGATGCATAGCGAACTAGTCCCAAGGCCAAGCGCCAAACTCCTTAGAACTAGTATGTGCAATTGTTCTCACAATGTACATATTACGTCACGCATCCCTCGTATGCAAACAACCGTACGCGCCATGGCACTGCCGCATCGCACCGCATTGCTCGAGCACCTGAACTCGACCAGCTCGCTCCCGATCGCTCTCCAGGGCGAGGCACCAGATCTACTTCGACCTATTGCATTCTCAAAGTTTCACCAACACCCATTAGTAGCCAACTCCGAGCAGACTCGATACGAACCTCAAGCCATCTACCAATCCATTACCACTCTCGTTTCGCGCTGCATTCCCCATCGCTTCGACAAAATGGGTGATGATCGCAACTTCCATCGACAAGCTGACAAGGCAGGAGAAGCGTCGATGAATATTCAAGCGCTCGAAGAGAGGCTCGCAGACTTGAAGAAGCAATTCCGGAAAGCGAATACCACTTTCTCCAGCGCAGATGCATCACCCGTCAACCCATATGAAGTAAGAGTGTCCCTCATCACGGGGGTCGAAGTCTCAACTTCCCTTTCAGAACGCATTCCCAAATTATTCCCCATCCGATACACACAAGGGCCTAATCGGTCTCAACGACTTCATTGACAATATATGGGATCTTCGATGCCAACAAGAACGTCGATTTGATCCGTTACCCTATTTGGGGGATGACATCATGTACGAGGTCCTCTTATATATCGTCAATCTACGGGATATCGCGGAAAGCAGAGCGTGGGAGCCGAAAATCATTCCAAGGCACCATATAAGTAGCCCTCTTGTTCTCACAAGTGTCAGTCAGCGATGGAGCCAATTCGTCATTTCGTACTCGCGGTTCTGGTCGTACTTGTTCATCGACACCGACGACGACGACGACGTTCTAGAGTATTTACAACTCTTCCTCCACCTGTCAGGCAATTGCCGTTTGTTTATCGTCATCCATGGCAGGACTGTCGCGAGCGACGGCATAGTAATGAACTTGCTGCGCGTGGGCAACCGCATAGATGAACTGGTATACGAGTCGAATATCTCTCGCTCTACCCTTGCAAAATTTGGGTTTTATCTGAAGGAAGCAGATTTTCAACTTCAGCAAATTTGCCCGTGGTACGAGCTAGAGGTGCAGTCAGTGATGCAACCACAGCAAGATATGTATTACTACTCCTTTCCGACCTCCATTCATGGTCTATGGATGGATGGGCTATTCGCCCTGCCCAAGCTTGCAACACTCTCGCATTTTCAATGCCTTTCATCTCTTTCAGTAAAAATCGGACTTGATAGGGGCCTATCTCTGGTACACGAACCTAGATTAGAACTCCCAAACCTCGAGAGACTTGGACTCCAGATGGGTTTCGCGACCGATCAGCGAGTGGACAGGCCAATTTTCATCATTTGTCGAAATCTAAAGGTCCTAAACCTCCGGTACGATCTTAGATACGATCTAAGGAACCCTCTCGACAAACCCGCAACTTGGATGAAGTTCGATATCATCGACGCGCTACAAGAACTGCAAATCCAACTGGAAATTGATGGGGTCAACAATCTTGATCCACCGGCAGACGAGTGGGCGCGGCTGGTGCCGCAAGAGCTGCGGGCACAGCTGGAGTGGCTGGAACTGCAGGAGCTGGTGGCCCATCTGGAGCTGGTGGCGCGGCTGGAGCTGGAGGCGCGGCTTGAGCGGCTCGAGCGGCAGGGGCTGCAGGAGCGGCTGGCTCTGCAGGAGCGGCTGGCGCAGCGGGCGCGGCTGGAGCAGCAAGAGCAGCAAGAGCGGCTGGCGCAGCGGGCGGAGCGGGCGTGGCTGGCGCAAGCGCCGCAGCGGGTATTGGAGCTGCAGAAGCTGCAGGCACTGGAGCTGCAGGAGCTGCAGGAGTGGCTGCAGGGGCGGCTGCAGCGGCTGCAGCGGCAGGAGCGGCTGAAGCTGACGGAGCTGCAGCAGCAGCAAGCGCACCACCACCGTTCCATGCGAATGTGGTGGCACCAATGGCTTAACCTCCCAGATCATCTGAAAAATGTCCAACATATCTCGCTGGAGGTTACTCTCCCACCGCAGGGAATATTTGCCTTTGTTAGGGATATGGTAGAGAAGGTGCTATTGTTCGAGCTACCATGGGTGATGGAATTGACCACATCAACCTCCCTTGACACCTTCCCAGAGCATTTACAGAACCTCTGCCTCCATGGTTCCAGTCGACCAACTTCATTATATCCAATTACCTTGCATCACCTGATCTCGCTTGAGATCAAAGCTGATGGACTAGACTGTCTCATCATCATGACTTATATCCAAGCGCCTCAACTCTGCGATCTCTGCGTCCAGGCTCAGGATGGCCCAGGAGAGCTGTATTGGCACGATTGGCGCAACACCACAAGCAATCTATTGAATTCTATTTCTCTCGGAATCAAATTACAGTCCCTCAAGCAAACTAATCATGTCCTTGCTTTTTGCTTGCCACGAACTCACTCTCTTGATATCTCTTCACCAGATCTTCCGTTGTCTCTATCTCTCGCTAAGCCAGCACCATTGCCATATACCCTTTGTGCCATGCTTGACAAAGTGTCAGCAGTATGGCAAGAGAATTCGATAACAGAATGGATTAACCCACATCACAGGATACCAGATCCTGCAAATTTCAGCACACTCACGTCTCTTCAGCGAATTGTTCTGGACAATGGCCAGTACACACTCCAAAAGGAATCACCTATTGATGAGCTTTGCGATATACTGGCTAGAAATATCCACATGTGTCCTCAACTCACTTCCATTACCGTCGCCCAATGTCCTTCGTGCTGGCCAAGATTCCTGCACCAACTTCGTATGAGGAATATGGAAGCCATGTCCACGAGGACTAAATGCATCGAGACGCTCTCATTTTATCAACCACTTCACGCGATGATTATCAGGTGGCTCACAGTCGCCATCAAGGCGAAGGTTAACAATGTGGTGGAGCTGCCACCGATTCGTCAAGGGAAGCCTTGGCCTGTGCGTCCCTTTCCAGAGGGCGAGGATGTATTTGGCAGCTGCTATATCTGTCATATAACGGGGATGGAGCTTGGTTGCCTCGAGTATAAGACTCGAAATGTGGATTGTGGTAGGGAGCGAGGTGATGGTTCGAAGATATATGCATTCTAACTCGATGGTATGGGTATCGTACAGCGAAAGCGTTTGTTGTGACTACAATCCTGTGATTAGTGCCAATGGTTACGGTCAAGAAGTTCTGCTTCAGCCATAGTAAATAGCTCTTGATACCCTGTACAGGTGGAGTGATTCAATACAAACGAGGTTGGACAATATCTGTGAGGCAGTTTCTCCCGCACGTAAACATTTCCCATGACTAGAGTAGCCAATTTGGTCAAATGTCTTGGTGGAGAGCGAGTATCCGAGAACATGGATTGGAATGATCCACCAAAGAGGCTGGCCTGACGTGCCGGAAGACGCAAGCACCTTAAGGTTGCAAGATCGAGTTCTCGTAAGGGTAGAAGTTTGTTGATCACAGACTTGACGAACTCTTTCTGGGCCCAGCGGCACTAATGCTTGCCCTTTGAGCGCCGTGGGCGTGATACGTTAAGAGGTCCCCGATTTTTCTCGTTGGTTATGGGAGTAACCCGCTGAAAGAGTACATGGTTACAATCGAGAAACTAGTAGGAAGGCTTAGTTTCATGTACACCACGTCTCCAAATGCTTAACAGCTCTAAAACGCTCCTGCGGCCACGCGCTCAGAAAGAGTTTTGAACAATACGGCCTAGGTAGCCATTCCATGGGCCTTCAGGCAACGGGCCAAGCTGGACCTCTTCGTAGAGCAACGGCGTTGCGATTTCGTGGAGGGTTTTCGAGGTCAGACAAGCAGCAAAGAGGGACCGAGAGTCCATGAACCGAAACAATAAAAGGAGGACGTCGAAAGGCAGCGCTTGCAGGTCAAAATACTTTAATGGAGGCGGACGAGGCTCTTGATACTCGTGTATTCCATAAACGGGCGCTTCACATACCTTGGTAACCAGCTTGGCTCTCGTTGGAACGTGCGGAAGACAATTTAGGGTCCACAAAGTGCCCAAGCTTGGTGCACAACTCAAATAAGTTGTCAAAGGAAATTATTAGCCCAGGCTTCTTCGTGTGTGCCCTTAGATGTATCGTTTATTTGACTAAAATTGCGATTAACGGCCTCCAAGCGAAGTGACAACCATGGGAGTCTGATAACATACCAACTATTCGGCGATCGTCAGTCGCCGATCATACTAGGACCAATAGGCGCTCGGTATGAGGCTGGTGGCAGTCAGTGACTCGAACTCCCACTACCTCGATACCTCGATAAGACCCAGGCAATCGACTTCAGGATGGCCTCGGCACTCTCCAAAGACGCGGACATCCAATCGCACGCTCGACTACTTCCCATCGACCTCGGAGATGCCGTGGAATGCAGCGTGCTCTATGACCAACGGGTGCTCTGTGGTTGGGATCAAGACAAGATCCCAGCATGGCGAGAGTCCGTGCGTAAGGGCGAACGAACCATGTTCTGGATAGCGCTCCCTCTCGAGATGAGGAGAGATGGCGCTCCGGTCCTGAAAAGAGACGCGGAGACGTTCGTTCCGGCCGGACATGTCTCGCTGGATCGGGTAGACGACCCAGGTCCAGAAATCGACCCCGATCCAACTCTTGCAGCCCCGGATGGGTCCGTCCTTACTATCTCAAACATATTTGTCCTTTCAGTCTTCAGCGGCTGTGGACTGGGTCGCTTCACCTTGAGGGAGTGTGAACGATTGGCTCAACAAGAGCCATATGGAAGCCCCAACTGCCGCTCCTTATCGCTTTGGACGCTCTCGGAGAGGTATGCAGCTGGCGGGGAAGAAGGTTGGGATGGCATAGGGAGATGGAAACGTTTGGGAAAGCCCGTGCCGCGGGCGAATGGACCCTGGTACGAGAGCTTAGGCTATGTGAAATATAAGGAAGAGATACGACTGTACTATGGCTTACCCAACGAGTCGATGGCCTGGTACGGTGTATTCTTCCGGAAAGAGCTCCAATAAACGGTGAGTACTCGTAGATTTCGGAGAGGAGTGCGGATCACTGAGCATGATCAGGAAGCGTGATTTCATGGATGCAACACAAGCATCAGGTCAAACAAAACTGGAAACCTGCGATTATCGATCGGTCCGAATAAAACTCCATATTGAAACGAGAGATAAAACATAGATGGAATTTAGGCTCATGATATTCGTTACCCTCTTGGGAATGCCCCAGGGATTGTTTTCCTTCGCTCAGGATGATGGAAATAAGTCGAGTGACGCTTAGTCGCTGACGTAGGGGAGGTCGGGCTGGGTCCTCCATCCGTTCCGCCAGCCGTATGCTCCGATGCATCCCCTCTGCTAGTGCCTCCCGGTGTCGGCGTACTGTCCCCATAATCATCGTCGGAATCAAGGAACCAATCGTCCTCCGGTAAAATGATAACACCACTTGCAGGATCGAAGCTGAGCCTGTTTGCTTGCTGTGGTGACTGGCTTAGTGGTTGGCCAGGGGCGGCTGGGGCACTCGCGGTGGATATCGGCCGCAATGATCGATCCTTCCAGGGGTCCATGGCTCGTGCATTATCTCCGCCACTACTCTCGGGACCACCCTCGGCAGCTCCTCCCTCGTGTGCTCCGCCTTCAGCACCTGCATCCCCTCCAGCTTGGTGATGGCCGAACAGGGCTTGCCCTCGCTTTCGCACTTGACTGTATCTCCGCCGTAAGGTGAGAACGACTGCATTCCCGCCATCTGTCGCTTTGGCCGAGTCGCGGTCGACATAATTGGCAAGAGTTTGGCCTTTCTTTAATGGTAGCCAAGGCGTCGGCAGGACACCTGTGAGGGCTGGATGGCCGTATCTTCGCTTTCCTGTGTTGAGCACTCCTTGGTACCAGTTAGCCATCGGAGGCTGCGACTACACGAAAGTAAGTAATCATAACTATTCAGGATTAGAGGCACGCACGTAGTCGGTTCGATCGTCTTCTGGAGCCACGTAGAGAGTCTCGTCGTTTTGCGCATAACGCCTTCGATTCAGGTGACTGTCGATTTCTATTAGCAACTGCTCGAAGACCACTAATGATCAATCGTACCTCTGTGACCAGGTGACGGGATGTCCGGATCGTAGCCTGATCACATCCTCCGAATCCTCTCCTCGTTGGACTTCGAACACTGAACTCAGGCTGACATGATCGCTAAACCCGCTAAAGTACTGATCCATGTTCCATGTCCAGTAAGTTGTGAACGCGATGAGAGGAGCCATCAATGCAGCCAGCGTAAAGTACAGTTCGAGTGAAAAGATACCGGCCATCAGGAGTTGGAAGATGATAACGCCCCACATTAGCCGGGTGAAAGTGATGGGCCACGCTTGGCCATGCGATTCGTATGGTTTGTAGAAAACTGGCAACGGTTCAGTGTAATGGAAATACATCGCACGTTAGACATACCAAATAGGAGTTTGTACTTGTATACAACGTAGCCAATGCCGAAGTAGAGTGCCCCGAAGACCAAAATGAATGGTTGAATGATACTGTAGAGTACCGTGATAACGAAGACGAGGAGTGCTTGAGGATAGACAGCTCCATAGTTGATCATTGGGGGTGCATTCAGTTCCGCAAAGTCTCTCGGAGTACGGGTGAAGAAGAGGAATAAAGCCCGTGGCAACACCACTCCGAGGTTCAGCAATTGCAACGGCATGACACCCAGAGCTACAACACGTCAGTAGAATTCACCCGATTTCATAACTAATTGGCCCACCTTGAAGCACAACGTAACTCATAAAAAATGAGCGTGCTCTACCCTTACTGAGCGCAGCAGCCAGCTTGGTTGGAATCTTCGCAGGTGAGTCTGCAAGGTCTCTCACGAGCTGGATATATGTCGAAGTAAACAAGAAGATGAACACTACATTGACTAGGAGGAACAGGAAGTATCTTTTGAACGCAACTATAAGTGCTTGTTCATTTCAACCCAATTGGGAAAACTCACTTGCGCATCAATGAGTACTCAATCCAGCTACGGGCCTGGTATCCCTGAAGGTAGGCAAAGCCTTCCAGGATGAGTGGCAACGAAGCGTTTAGCATGACCATCGCCATCGAAGGGAGCGAGTTCTGCACAATGGCACGAATTTTATCGTTCCGATCGATGAGCCTTCCCAGCCACGGTAGGGTCTTCTTGATTTCGTCATAACTGAGGAAAGCCGAAATAGTAGTGATGGGGATGATCCAGAAGAGGAAAAGCAGAACCATGAAGGCGAAGACAGTGAGTTTGCGGGCTTGGCGTGTTCTTGGGGAGAGTGTCATGTTCGCCCAGACAATATCACGCGGCTCGGGGGCTAAGCACGTTGTGGTCGGGAACTGGTACGGGGCATGAACGATTTGGGCCGCAATTTGCTGCGATGCAAAACCCTATCAGTTGGGCAAGTAGAGGAAGGTGTAATAATGCTTACCGCATCCGACATCTTCTCAAACGTGACAAAAGCTGTATCTGTTGCCCTGAACTTTCCCGTCTTGCGCCTTTTTCGAACTTGCTCGTCGAAATCTTGGAATTGCTTCTCGTAGAACTCCAAGGCGTCAACCTTTGCCTTAAACCACCTAGGTCGGACAGTCGGTCTTGGTCTATGTGGGACTACCACCCTAACTGGTTGAGCCTCTGCATCCGTTCCACCGATATCGATCAAAGGTGCTGAGTCGCTCCTGACATTCTGCGAAGGGTCGTAACTCTCCACTGTTGACGGGTTTCCTACGTATCTCGTCCACTCGTGCTCGAGTCGTAAAAGTGCCTCCGTTCGCTTCTCGATTAAGGATTTGAGGGCGTTGGCCTCTCGGACTACGTTGACACTCTCGACTTGCAGGTCCATGTTCTCGAAATAAATGGCGAGTTTTCTCTCTCCTTGCAGTTGTGGCGGTAGATTGGTAATCATCACTGTTCGACCAGCGATCGAATGTACTAGTTCAAGAGAGTACAACTGGCGGGCGCGGACGAAGCGGCGATAGTTCCGATACAGGAAGCGAAAGATGAGACCCGTGAAGATGTAGGTGAAGAGGAGTTGCGTCGCGCGAAAGGAGTTAGTTGCGTTGACGATGTCATACCAGTCGGGTTCATCGGGCACTGGGATCTCTTCGTCAAGCGTCATAGTGAGGTCATCATCCTTGCCGTCTTTGTCAAACTAGAGAAAGCGGTCAGTTCGAGAATGCAAGAGCCGAGGAGGGCCTTCCGAGCGTCGCCGGAGATAAAAGAAAGTAGGGCTCAAATAATGACTTACATAGATATTAAGGGGTACCATAACGGCGCATATCACAATGGCAGAGATAGAAAACAAGAGGAAAGACATTTTGAAGAAATTAAGAAGCTAGAACACGAGTGAGCGCAATTCCGAGTATGTAACGGTCTGCACATACTACAGCAGCATCGAGGCCTACGATCTGAAGGACAGTGAACTCTGAAGTCTTGATGGTCGGAAGGATCCAGGCAAACCAGGACGTATGCGTGTGGGCATCATGAGGCGAGAAACCTAGAATCATCAAATTGAGCGCAGTATCGTTAGATTTGTGCCAGATTCCCCACCCTTGAGCTTCGTTCTCGGCGAAAACAAAACCGGCCAACGTGTTCGAGCATACGTAAAGAGGAGAAACGACATCAATCCGATTGTTGATGAAAGTGTTAGCTGAGTTTGAAACCATGGACCTGTATATTTGACTGCAAGATCATCGCGTGAGCTAGCCATGTCGATAAGAGCGAGGCGTGGCCATACCAGTCGGAGGCGTTCCGGGCGGAAGACCTGGTCCCGGGTGGTCATTACCGTCGCCCTGGGTCCCTACAAAGTCGCCGAGGACGGCTTGTGCGTACGCCGTCCAAAATGACCTGGTCATAATTCCCGTGGTCTGGGTCCAAGTTTAGTCTTTGACCCAACCACTTCGAGACAATATGGACCCTTTCACCCAAAGCACTCGAGATGGAGGGAACTTATAGGGATGGGGAGCGATACGGATTGAAATCGTTACCACAAGAAGTGAGAATTCAGAGCGATCAAATTTGCACGGAATGGGCCACTGGGATGCTAAATGCCCTTCTATGTGTCTGTATGAAGTTTTCAAGCTAATCCGGGAGTTTTGTCTCTATCCGTGGTGAACGAGCCAGCCGTAGCACTCTGCCAACAAGAAAAAAATATGACTAGAACAATTATTGTAAATGAAAAGCTCTGGATACACTTAATCCATTACGGTGAACTCGTAGATGGTGGTGTTTAACTATTCATCTGTCAAAACACTTTCGGCCTGATAAGTGTGCAAATCATCAGATTTGGAATAGCACTAGTACTTACTCTATCCTTTACAGTACTTGTCCTGAAGACTCCGCCTCCTCGCGCCTCAAAACCCGTTCGCGATTCATGACCCCGAGAATTGCGGAGCTAGGACTCAGCCACTTACCCTGATTGGATGCTGAAAGGATGTAGCAACTCATGACATTGATTGCCCGATCCCTTTTGAGACCAAAATCCGAGCGAGAGAAAGTCGATTTTCGCCTCTGCTCCCTGGAATGTATCAGGTTATCTATCGCAAGTCACCGTGATGTGGATTACTCAGTACCGTTGGGTCGTTCTATTGTCCTCATATCCTTTTCCAGTGGGTAATGACATCATTGGATATAGGAGGTGAAACATTGGATTGGCGTAAAATAACGAGGTCCTCATCTTCTCCTTCAACCCCCACTCAGTTCACCGACAGATAGTCTTATTTCACGAAATTACGATTCCTAACCATGTCTTCGACCAACGAACCAATCATTCAAATGCCAGAACCCGAGTTTAAGACGCCTGCCGCCGAGATTCCTCAGCCCATCACCGGACCCGTCCTTCAGCCCGCTCCTCCTCAGCCCGCTCCTGATTTCCAACCCTCTGCCCAACCCGACCATGCTGTTGACTTCGCCAATCCAGACACCGTGGACAGGGGCGCGGAAGTTCAGCGTCACGGTACTTGGAGCAAGGGTGCCGGTGCCTCAGGTCCTGACCCTCATTCACGCATCGCCAACCTAAACGAGCGTGTCTCAATAGCGTCCAGCGCCCTAGACGACGAAACGAGAGGGCGGATTGCGAAAGCGGAGAGTGAGACCTTCCCCTGATCTCCTTATCCTTCCCCTGACCCCTTCCACAGAGAAAGATGCCAAACGCCTCTCTAAGATTATCGTCAACGAAGGCAAGGCTGAAGACTCCCATCTCAAGGCTGCAATCAAGGAGTTCGAAGGTCTTCAAAAGGCTCAAAAGCACGCTGCCTCGGAGGAGGTTAAGGCTGCCTCTGGTGTTTCCAAAGCTTCTCGTACAGAACAGAAGGTCCATGCAAAGTATATCGAGGCGCGTGCGGTGCACGAGCGCGCCATCGCAACTCTTGCCAACTTAGAAGAGTCGCTGAGGGCCAAGAAGGAGCATGCAGAGAAGAGGACCGAGATGCTTCAGAAGCAAGCGAATGAGGTGGACACAATGAGGCAGAGGAAGGCCGTCGATGACGTGAGTGCTTTGCCTACCATGAAACCAATCAGGATGCTGATATCAGCCTTTGCATTGCAGCGTGAACGTGAGGCAAAACTCGCTCAACTTAGGGAGGGGAAGATCGTACCTGTCTAATTATCCTTACCTAAACATAATCAGGCTCTCGTCATGGTTTATGGTTACTCGAACAGTGTTGTACGCGTTGCTTCTCAAACATTATGCTGATTATTGCCATATGATTCTCCTTGAAGCTTTTTGATGACTTATCACCTGTATGAGTTTGACCGAGACCCCGAACACACTCCAAGAGGTAGACAAGGTTTTTAGTGAAGCCTGTGTAGGTCTTATTTTTATGACACTACCTTTCAATGGACAGAATTCACTGGCCCGGAGGCGCCTATCCCGCCAGTTTGGTCGAGTCGAAGCCACTTCGAACTTTTCGTTTACCTCCATCGACGATCATGGAATTCTTTTACCTGCAAGCGCTGCCTTTCGACGTCATCGTTCTAGTGTTCCAGTTCCTGGACCCTCGATCTCTCTTGGCTGCTTGTCTGACTTCGAAAAGCTTCCATGAAATTGCTACACCGCTGCTCTACGAGGAAGTCCAGCTTGGTCCGTCACCCAGGTGCTACCAGGGTCAAGTCTTGATTGTTTGATTTTTCCTTTACCCTCTGGAGGTCGGGTGTCTAACTTCCCGCTAGGCCTCGAGCGAACGCCGACGAGTCGTCGATTTGTGGGCCTGGCCACGAGAGCGCTTCAGAAATGTCAGGCATTTGGACACTTGGCGTACGTGAGACTGGGCACTCCCTAGTTTCTCGATTGTAACCGTATACTCTATCAGCATGTTACCCTTTTGTCCACAAGGACCAGCGAGAGAAAATAGGAGAACTGCTCAACGTATCAAGCCTACGATACCCACGATACCCAAAGGACAGGCACTGGTGCTTTTCGGAAGAGAGTGCACTCGTTGACTTCGTGATTAACAAGCTACCCCCACTGCGGGAGCTGTTCATTGATGTGGTGGGCTCTGGGATACGAGATGGTCAGCTCCGTCGCCTCGAAAGGTTAAGCGTATGCTTCGTCGAAGAATGGGGTTGGCTTATCGGAGAGACCACAGCGTCTTTGAAATGCCTCCATATTGAGGTGGGTCACCATAGTTTCTTTGGTGGACCATTCGTACTAATCTATGCCCTCAGAGATCGCTCGACTATGGTACATGGACCCATATAGCCAAGTTAACTAGCTTGGTTTCACTCTTCATTAAAGGCGTTCAGATGTGGAAGGTTGAACAAATGTCGTTCCTGGAGATGCTGTCCAACCTCGCCCGTCTTGAAACTCTTCACATATCTAGTATATCTAAACCTATTTACAACGACCTGGTCAGTCCCGTCTATTCGTGCACTGTCCTCTCTAACCCGAACAGCTTCCAAGCCCCACAGGACTTACGAAACTCCGCGATGTGACCTTGAAGTTTGTCTGGGGGCCTAGTAATCAGGACCTAGAGGGTGTGACTTGCTTTCTGGACTCTGTTACAGGTTCGTCAAGGCTGCGTCGCTTGAAGGTACAGTTCACCGGGTGGGACATCGTTCAATTCCGAGGAGAAAAGTTCATCACTGGAATACTCGCGAAACATTCAGACACCCTCAACGTTCTCCGCCTTCCTCAGTTCCATCCGCCGGAAGGAATATATACTCGAATATTCTCCTGCCTAAAATTGAAACGGCTTTCCATCGGTGTAACGTCCTTGCTCATGGTTAGCTCCTGATACACCCGCTTGTTACACTGCACACCAGTATTACTCACTCATTCCACGACACTCGAACGCCTGTCTTTAATGACTGTGCACCATTACGCACGGCTCAGAAGCACGCAACTCAGACAACTTCTCTATCAAGGGACGTCCCTCCATTCCGTCAAGCTACGTATAGTAAGCAATGCGGTCCGTTGAGCTCTCGGTATGAATATAATAGCTCAAACAACGCCTTGGGATGCAGCGCGCTGGAATAAGGAAGGCTGAATGGAGAGTAGGTCTTCGCAATCCTCTGACTGTTCTCCTTGTCATCTCAGCTCTACTATAGGCAGTATGGGAGTACTCGGAAGAGTTCCAGTGCCCACGAAGGGTCATTATAGGTCCCGCCCACTACAGGGACCCGGTTTATAAGGTCGACGTGAAGGCAGCAAGCAACTCAGGTAATCAGAACAAACCGGTGGTCGTACACCCCGGATGTGTCGTCCGAGATGTCCGAGGGTTCCTACATGCAGTATGAAGGGGCGTATCTGTGTGGTCTGGAGGACCATCTGTGGTGGTCTTGATACTCCGAATGGATATGAATCCATATGCTCTCCACTTACCTGCTGTCGAATTCAAGTCATCAAATAGATGTGGACGATACTATGACTAAATATTTTTCTCTCCTTTATACCTGTATATCGACCGAATCCGGTGACTTTCCAGGATTCTAGAGCGCCAGATTGTGACGAGAAGGTGTCCGGCTGATAAAATGTCTCTTATGAGTCAAATACACTGAGTGCACCCGCTATTTGATACGGGTTCGTCAGGTGTTACCCCAAATTGGTGAGC
>Ga0307513_10007689_pt1 | contig 13924 bp, 16 predicted proteins | sample 15_EM_MG_FD_202174 | JGI IMG/M metagenome (GOLD analysis project Ga0307513, IMG submission 202174) | Populus trichocarpa ectomycorrhiza microbial communities from riparian zone in the Pacific Northwest, United States - 15_EM | ecosystem: Host-associated > Plants > Roots > Unclassified | place... | reverse complement strand
GAGTCCGAGTATCTCCCATATATAGGCCATCAATAGTAGTGGAAAAATCATGGATTATCTTATGTATATCCCACATTGCAAATGGTTTTTTCTCGGATTATTCCCAATTTATTTACCCCTGGAATAGCTACTTCCAGCCGTTGTGACAGGTTATGGTAGATTCGACGCGTGATACCCGGTCTGAACCGACTGCCCGGTCGAAGCCAGCAGCCCACGTATTCTTAATTGAAGGATGAGCTGAGCGTGCTGATGACAGGAGAGAGATTTGCTCACGACTTGTCCCAGTCCTGTTTAGAAGAGTAGACGACGCACAGCCGTGGGTCACTGTTGACGGGGATGCAGTTGCTTTGATGTGATCATGGGGAGAAGCGGTAATCGTCGAATCTACCGTGCCGTTCGTTGCGCTCAGCCAGTGAAAGGTCAGCTAATCGCGTCTTCTGCGAATCGGCACCAGGGAATTCCAAACATGACTCCTAAATCTCCCACAAAGGTTCTGTACGAAAAAAAAACTCAATGGGGACTAGGAAGGACCTTTGGCACAAGTTGTTGCCTTGAGGTGCGTAGTCTTACTGAACGAGGTCACCTCCAGGTAATTTCCACTCTTGGCCAGAATGTCTTTGAAACCCCCTAAGTGACATTTGCAGGACATCATTAGAAGCAGAACTAGGACAGGTCGAAAAGTGGATGAAGACTATGAGGGTTTCCGCAATGGAGGTAATGTTGAGAGCTCAGTCTCCCATCGTTTTGTTATGTTCTGGGACAAGGACCCCATGTCTTCACCTTCAAATATCCGCAAACGTGCTAGTCGTCTGTCCCGCAGCTTGTTCTTTGGCAACATTCCAGCAACGGCTTTTCGTATGATCTACACAAGAGCATAAGATACACTTTAGACATCTCATTGGAATTGCCCAAAGGTCACAAATGTGCGAACCCTCACCTGTTCTGGGCGATGGGCCATTAGGTCGCGGTAACTCTTCTCCTTGAGCCCACCAGGATACATGGTGTGATGCCGATATATTACCTGCCTCTCCTTGTTACCTGTGACGCGTATCTTACGCGCGTTCGTTATAACCACATAGTCCCCACAATCCACTAAATCAGGAGCCGATTGGGGTGAGCGGCTGCGATATTGCCACATACATTAGACTTACCTCCGGGATCGTATATGGGTTTGTTTTTTCCCATAAGCACGTTTGCGATACGCGCTGAGAATTTTCCTAGGATGCGGCCTGAAGCGTCGGCGTGGTGCCAGGTTCGTACATAGGCGAGAACAGTCTGGAGAGCACCAACTCAGCATTTATATTTATGTATGTCGAAAAGGCACGAACGTTCCCGATGCCTTGGGACATTTCGGCGGTCACGGTGGGGTCCAAATTAAAAGTGCTTTATCTGCACGTGCGGGGCGAGAAAGCAACGGACCCTAGTATAGCGGGAAGGATATTGCTGAATTCATTGAAAGAACAAGTGCGAAGCTCTTGCATAAAGGAGCCTTAACTTGGCCAAGGTGACAAGGAAAATTGGGTGAAACGCAGGAAGGAGCAATAGTCACAGCTGCGAGTACCACGAATTGCCCTTAATGTATCCTATATACACAACGCGTCTTCCTAAGCGTGCTACAATTGTTCTCTCAACAATGCCGTTGGAACATTGTTAGACTACTAACACCCTGGGCTTGTATAGAATTTATATCTCTCCCCGGTTCGCAGATACCCATAAACATTGTTTTGGAAAGCAGTTGTCGAAGGAAGCGGATGAAGTCACATGAATCAAGTACGGGGGAAATATAGGGTCGAGGGCAAGTTTCCAGCGTGGACGATTCTCGTCACTTTGGTAGCAAACCATGTTTGGGCGTAATCCAAATATAATTCAAGGGTTTGAATTTCTTATACTATATTTGCAGGTATATCGCGGTCACATCCGACCTTGGTGGCGTCGAATGTATGAGGTTTCATTCCTTTGAGAGCTCAAATTACCCTGTGCAAGGTAACGGAGCACAGGCAGAATCCCTCTCCATCGAGAACTAGGAAACGAAAGGGGATTCCAAGGTGCCTGAGTACGTCCAAGATATATCCAAGGAGAAGGTATAGCAGTTGGACTCGCAATGAAGTGGTCCTCCAGGGGTCCCCTGATTCGATGGCTTGCGAGTGGAAACCACACGTTAATCATTTCGCGATTTTTAGCTATGGCATTGCGAGCATATTTCTTCGTTCGGTTGGGCCATTCATTATTGATTCGATCTAGAGCCGAAGCGTTAGAGCGATCATGGTAGGAGGATGAAAGAGGATGGATGTGGATGATGGATGATGGATGATGGATGATGGGGCTTGACGTCAAGAATGGCGTGGTACACAGGCTAGCTAGGCAGGTGCCATACTGGTGTCATAATTACCCATTAGAATGTGGTCTACTTGGCAGCCAGAGGCGTGGGTTGTGCCTCAAATCGGTGGTCCAATGGTTTGCTGCAAGTCACAGTAGTGATTATGAGGTGTGAGTGATGTTGTGAGTCGCTCGAAGGAGAAAAACGCGCTACGGTCCGTCACCAACATAGTGCAGTTTCAAACTGCTGAAGCGGATTCCAGAAGTTTTCAGTGGGGTGATGAGATATAACAAGGTATGGGATACGGACAACTCAGAACCCGAAAGTTCATCGACGCTATGACAGACAGCAGTTGCTGCCACAAAGGACAGGAAAGTTGGATCGACCTGGTCCGCGAAACATGGCGAAATCTACGCGACGGGACGTCAGCGAGGAACCTATAAGTATCAGGCGGGAGCCTCTGCGGACGTCTAACAAGCCCGACGCTCGACGACGCGTAGCGCGACGGCGGGACGATACACCTACCAAAGACGTCCCAATGCAAGCCTCGGACGACGAGCAAGAGGAGCGAGAAGAGTTTCCTCCGATGACTGCTGATGAGGATGATGACAACAACGATACGTCCAGAAGGCCCTTCGACGACAAAGAGAGGAGCGACGACGACGACGATGACGATGACGACGACGAACCTGGGACGTCGGCAAAACGTGCCAGAGGTGCAGATGGCCAACCAAGGCGTGTCAAGGCCGAAGTAGCGCCTGTATCATTACCCGCCACAAAGGTCTTTGAACGTGACAGAGACGGGTCAGTCCAACTCGATTATCGTGAGGCCCTTCCGCTATTTTAGAACTATTGGGGTTCCTTCCCTCTACCTGCTCACTGCTGCTTACAACCGTCCTTGACACCCGCTTTCATTGAACATCGGATTCAGCCCTTGCTGCTCGTATTTTTCGTGTCTCATTGTCTCTTGGAGGCATAATCATGATCTGTGCATTGAGTACCAACTTGTAACGCAAGTGGCATTGCGTTTTGCGTCATCCGACCTTGCTCGCCACCCGGAGCCTGCCCCAATCCATTCTGCATCGATGACCACCCAAATCTCTTCACATTGTCGAAATACTCACCCCATCATATAGATTTATTCCTGGATCAATAGTCTGCATTCAGCTCGAAAACTTTCTCACATACGACTTCGTCTGTATTCGCCCTGGAGCGAGGATGAACATGATTCTCGGCCCCAACGGTACAGGGAAGAGCAGTATTGCTTGTGCGTTGTGCATTGGCCTCGGGTTCTCTATTGGGGTGCGTCCTCCCCGTTTATCAGTCAATCGTTCTCTGCCAGTGCGCGTCCTATCGTGAAATGAGACCCTGATAGACTCGAATAGCTACTAGGGCGTGCTACAGATATCAACCTCTACGTCCGTCACGGATGCGATGAAGGCTACGTAGAAATCGAAGTGAAAGGGAAGATTGGCGAGCGTAACCTCGTCATCCAACGCCGTATCACCAGCAAGCATAAGACAAGTACTTGGTACATGAATGGGCGCGCCTCCAACCAGAAAAGAGTCGCAGACGCGGTCGCGGCACTCAATATCCAGATTGAGAACCTATGGTACGTCTGCCGGAGTTGACCGCTAAAGAGAGAGTTAGTATGGATAATTTCGGTTGTGTAGTTCGTTTTTACCGCAAGACCGCGTCAACGAATTTGCCAAGCTCAAACCGAACGAGCTACTGAGGGAAACTCAGCGCGTAGCTGGACACCCCAAGCTCAATGAGTGGCATGACCTTCTCAAGGGGCTGAGTGCTGAGCTCAAGACTCTTAATGGCGTACGTCTCATCCGCCTCTCTCCATATTCAAGTTCTCACAGTTGGTGGGCAGAAACTCACAGAGGAAGAAAAGGAATGCCAGGAAGAACAGGAAAAGAACGCGCGTCTTGAGAAGGACGTGTCACTATTTCAGAAGAGGAAGAAGATAGAGGACGATGTGCGCCCGCCTGTTTCCTATCCGCTTGGGGCTGACTGACTCTGAATATAGCTCAAACTCTATCGGGTCCTTCTACCTGAATATCAATACAAGAACCACTTTGCCGCCCTCGGACCCGCTCGCGCGCTCGCAAAAGCAAAAGGGCAAGCGATGGCAGCCGCTGAAGAAGGCAATCAGCCCATCGTCGAGCTGAAGCAGTATGTGTCTCTTCTCTGGCTTCCATGGTTGATATTATCTTCTCATTGAGCTCAGGGAGTTTGAGACTAAGATCAAGAAACAGTACCGTGGACTCGCCACGCTGCAGGAGAGGCACGACGAGAAGAAGAACGAGTTGGAGAAGCTGGGGAAGGATTGTCAGAAAATTGTGTGTTATGTACCCTTGTATGTCTGGGCGCTGCTGATGTCCGAGTAGGCAAGAGAAACGGAGAAAGTCACAGAGAAGCGAGCGGCGTTGCAAACCGAGGGGAAGAAGCGCGCCCAGACGATCAGGGCCCTCGAAAGAGATATCGAGAGATTGGAAGAAAATCTCAAGGAACCGATTGAAGAAGTGGATCCAGCACCTCACCAGCGTGAAGCGGTGCGTTTCTCATTAAGTTTCCTTAGTACGAACCTCACATTGGTGGAAACAGACCGTGCTCAGGATGCAGTATGCAGATTTAAAGGTACAGCACGACAAACTTGAACTGGAAGCAGAGCGCCAGACTTCAGAACTTGCACAAAAAGAGTCAGATATTCAGGATATCGACCACGAGTGAGTACGGGATGAATCGCTATTATCGCTCGTCTTGATTTGCTAACTTTCTAGATTGCGCAAACTCGACACCGTCACAGATCAGCGGTTTGAGATGCTCAAGAGGTTGCCTGGTGGTGAACGTGATACGTGCGAGGCGATCAAGTGGATAGGAGAGAATCGAGATAAGTTCCAGCTGCCCGTTCTTGAGCCCGCGTGCATTAGCGTCACGGTGCAACGCGGCTATGGACCCGGTGTGGAGGAGTGCTTCAATTTTGGGCAGCTGAAGGTTCGCTGGCCATCTCTCCGGACTAGGCTTATGCGCTCATGGGCGTATTTCGTAGACTTTCGTCTGCCAGACTCAAGAGGACTACACAACACTCAACCGTCTCCTGTGCGACACCGCTGAAGGCGTAGGTCGCAAGCTCCGCATCCAGACGTGGTTCCGTCCTATGCAAGGTATGCCGGAACCGTCGTACACACGCGAACAATGTCAGGCCGTTGGGTTCGATGGGTTCGCCTTGGATTATGTGAACGCGCCTGAACCGATGAAGTGGTTCCTGAAGCGAGAATTAGGTCTCCATCGGATAGTGCGTTTCTCATCTATTTTCAATTTGGGATGTGCGATTGATAAATTGTGGTGACAGCCGATCGTCACGAGCAATAATGCGGGCCGAGTTGATCTCGAGCGTGCAAAGGAGTTCTTGGCCCCTGCCTATAGGCAACCACCACTGCGCTATATCCTTGGCTCTATTTCTGGCGCGTTGAAACGCGCGGAGTACGGTGAAAGACAGCTCATGAACGTGACCAAGGAGTACAGGATTGGCAAATTTTTCTCTGGCCAATCGGGTGAGTGACTCTGAAACTAAACTGATGCCGACTTCTGACGTAGTCTTGTGTGTACAGTCGATCAAGGTCGTAAGGTGCAGCTACTCGAGAACAAGGACATGGCTATGATGGAGTTGAGAGCTATGCAAGGTGGGTTGCATGAGACACAGACCAAGAGCAATGCTCTTGCAGAGCAGATGAAAGAGGTAGATAATGGCATGGTACGGTTGGCTTCCCCTCTCTCTTTGACTTTATGCTCGCCTTACACGGCGATGTAGCAAGAGCTCCGCAAGAAGATGCAAAAGATTGGCAGGAAGAAGGCTGAGCGTCAGATGGACGAAGCAAATTTGAGTGCGTCTCGAGTTTTGCTTGCAATTAATTTTGTTCATCGTCTTCCCTACAGAGTCGAAGATTGACAAATTAAGGGAGTACAAGAACCAGCCTTCGACCGAGGAGCAAGAGTTGGAGTTATGCAGAGAGTTGTCCGGACATTCCGTCAGGCGACTGAAACTCAGCAAACAGTATATGGTTTGATACTATCCTTTTCGCAAGGTTGTACCAGTACTAACCCGGAACGATTGTAGGAGGTTATGGAGGAGGTCAAACTCATCTTGCAAGCAATGACCAAGCGCCGTATTCAGATCGAGCAATACCAAGCAAATGTCAGACACCTTGAGGAGTTACATGTCCGATACAGTGCTAGGCATAGGAGGTTGCAAGATGAATATCGCGAAGGTGAGAATTTGATTTGTTGAGAGCATATTGCCATATTAATATGTCACGACCAGCCGATGACCGATATCAAGCCCTTCGAGTTGAATTAAAAACACGACAGCAAGAACTTGCGATTATGCACAACCGGATGGACGATGAGCTGCGTGAACGCCATGACGCGTGGATCCATGACCGTGAGCATGTGCGTGGTCTCCTCCTGCCATGACCCATGAGGTAATGAATATTTCCGCAGGAGGGAGAGGGAGTGGATACCGAAGAGCTTGAAAGGGAAATTTCGACTCTTCAGACAAAGCTGAACAGCGCCCACAATGTCAATCCGGCAATTATTCAGCAATATGAAAAGCGTCGAGAGAGGGTCAGCACATGGTGATGGTTCACTATTCAATGCTTACTGATTGCACTTGTAGATCCTGACCCTGAGTAAGCGCATTCAAGAGCAGGGACGCAAGAACCAGGAGTTGACAAGGAAAATGACCAATATCAGGGTGGGTGGAGGATGTGAAAGGAGTATATCCTGTGCTCATGTATTTACTTATTCTCTTACAGGGACGATGGTATCCTGAACTGAAGGCCCTCATCGACAGGGTCAACGAACGGTTCTCCGCCGCCTTCGAGCGTATCCGCTGCGCTGGGGAGGTACACATTGAGGAACACGAAGACTATGCGCAGTGGTCGATTCAGATCTTGGTCAAGTTCCGCAGTAGTGAGGAGCTGCAACGCTTGACAGGTCAGCGGCAGTCTGGTGGAGTAAGTGGCATAATTCGCTTTTCCCGCTGCATTCAGTGACAGCCATTTCAAGGAGCGTTCGTTGACGACTATTATGTACCTTATGAGTCTCACTGGACTTGCGAAGACGCCTTTCGCTCTGGTCGACGAAATCAACCAGGTACGCAGCATTCATTGGTCATACTCCATGCCACGCTCCATGCCACGCTCCATGCCACGTGCTGATTTTCTCGATAGGGTATGGACGTCAAGTATGAGCGGGCGGTGCACAATGAGCTCATCCAAGTGACTTGCGCGGAAGACAGCGGGCAGTACTTCCTCATCACGCCCAAGCTCCTTCCCAACCTCACCTACCATGAGAACGTCACCGTGCTTCTCATTAATAACGGTGACGGTCTGCCCGAAGGTCGTGACGCTAAAGGCAAAGTTCAGAATTACGGCAACCTGTCTGCAAACCTCAACGCTTTCAGGAGTTGGGTTGCTAGCCGTAGCAGTTGAAAATGCGTATTAATAGAGCGGGGATCTTGGTATGATAGGTAACTTATAACTCCCTCCCTAGATCTTGCGTAATGCACGACGCCAGCGTCGTACCTTTCGCGTCGGGTTCGATTCCATCTTGTGAATATGACCCTTTTACAGTCCGAGATACACTCTTTGGCGTGACTCTTATTTCCGAATGTAATGCAATGCATACAAGTCAGCGAGATATACACACGAGCCCCAATGGAAAACCTCAACAGCCCCGAGAGTTGGCTTTACAATGTCTGCTTCCGTCGTTGAGGCAACAAGGTCCCCCGCAGTCGATTTTGCAGCCCCTGCGGCCCTCGCTAGATTTATACCCTGACGCGGAGATACAACGCAGCCATTCTCCTTACTGGCACTATAGCTGTGTAAAATGTTGTATCTCTTTGAAAAGCCAGTAAGTAATAGTGGGCTGAGCGTGACAGCCACACACCAGCGCCGAGGGCCGGAACGCCAACAATGGTGGGAAGTAGCTAGAGCTGTGATGCAGAGTATGAATACCATAAACAGAAGGCGCAGGTAATAGAGGGATTAGGGATCCCATTCGTAGTTGAATGCAGCTAGTGGAGCACTCTTCGCGACCGGAAGAATACGAGAATTCGGATAACTTGGAAGACTTGAAGGTTGTGCTGCACAGTAAGTTTGTAGGTTTCAGAACATTATTATTGGCAATCCAGTGGCTGAATGCGCGCGTGTGAGGAGTGAGGACAGCTGTGCTTTGTCCATCTCTTAGCCTCCAACTATGGCAGCGCCAGATGCAAAAGGTCCAATAGACCGCGCAACAGTCTGTATTTCACCTATTCTTGTGTCGTTATTAATTCTTCTTTACAGCATGCGCCATTTCTCGTTCGAACATTCGTCAAACCGCACGCTCACCACAGAATCCTCGACTTTGAGGGACAACTGCCCGTGGCAGACGAGCTCCAGGTTTACACATGGTATGCCCTATCGTTTTCCCACGCCATCTCCTCCGTCGGCCGTCAACAACGCGCATGCGCATATTGACACGGCCTCATAGGATGGACGCAACGCTTCGCGAAATCCTTTTGAATTTACGTTCTATATCCTCTCCCAACCACACTGACCTCCAACACCCACTCGCAAAGTATACCTTCCGCGCGGTTTATCCCGACACCAGTGTCGGAGGCGGTGGTCGCTTCCAAACCAAGGAGCTCGGGACTGTATTCGCGAGAGACTTGTCCAATGTGGCTGTCCTTTCAGAATCCTTTGACCCTGACTCACAGCCGAGCAACACTGACGTGATAGAGACTGAGAAGGAGGAGCGCCCTAGACGTGAAAGAGAAGACCGCACACTCGAACAGATGCGGTTCTTGCCCGGAGATTACCTCGATATTGCCGTCATTCTTCCCAAAGGTGCCGCAGCTCCTACTGGGCATGGCGTTGGTCCTGGGTTGCAAATTAAAGGCGCCATAGCTGCGGCAGCGACAGCGAACTCTCTCAACGGTGGACTTAGGGGTGCTCCGGGGGCCGATCGATGGGGGCCTGGTACTGGAAGGGGCGGACCGGCTGCTGGTGGACATTGGAGGGGTGGTGCTCCAGCCCCTGCTGGGCCCTCTGGACGGGGTGGTGCACTTGGAGGCGTTGGGGCTGGCCGCGGGGGCTTTGGACGGGAACGCGAGAGAGACCGCGATATTCCCCCGCCAAGAGAGCCGAGGGTCGTCAGAGAGCGAGGCCTTCGGGAAGAAAAGAGGGAGAGGGACGAAAGAGATGACCGTTCCTCCAGGTTTGAGAAAGAAAGGCGTGCTCGAGATCTGAGGGATGACAGGCCACGGGAGCACCGCGACTACGAACGTCCTGTCAGGAGTACTCGTAGGGCTACTCCTCCGCGTCGTGGAGGAGGTGGGCAGCCTGCAAGACGGAGATCCTATACGCGGTCCATTTCTGCCTCCCGCTCTCGGTCAAGAACTCTTTCGCCCCGTCGTAAACGCTCCCGTTCTCGAGACTAAGTGTCAAACAACTATTGGTCTTTTCCAATATATACATGAGTTCTTGAGTGCCATTTCTTTCTTACGTAGTACATTTGCCTATTTCAGCCCACGTCACTTACTCCCCGTTTCTTCTACGATGGCTAACCAAGGTGTCGAACCGCTCAAAGTGGGTATACTCGGGGCCACAGGGATGGTCGGACAGCGTTTCGTTATGCTCCTCGCATCTCACCCTTTCTTCCAAATCCACGCCCTTGGTGCATCATTCCGATCTGTGGGCCGAACCTACGCCCAAGCGGTTAGATGGAAGCAGAGTGTACCCATCCCCGACATTGCAAGGAAGAAAGTTGTGCAACTATGTGAACCGCAAAACTTTAGAGATTGCGCATTCGTCTTCTCTGGGCTCGACTCGGACGTCGCGGGTGAAGTTGGTGAGTCGTTCGCGTTGGATTAAAATCATTATCCTGCGGATTTCTTTACGTATGCTGGTGTCTGTGAATGACACAGTCCACTTGCCGATCTCACCTTTTACACCATCGGGCGGCTCCCCCGAAACATCCGCTTAACTTGTCCAAAATCTAACACTCGTTTACATAGAACGCGAATTTAGATTAGCAGAGATACCTGTGTTCTCTAATGCTAAAAACTACCGCCAAAACGCGACGGTTCCGCTCGTCGTTCCGCTCGTCAACCCCGACCATCTAAACATCATCCCGACCCAGCGCGCCTTACATAACCTCATACGGGGTTTCATCGTCACCAATGCCAACTGTTCTACGACAGGCCTCGTCGTTCCTCTCCACGCATTAGAACAAGCCTTTGGACTGATTGACAAGTGCATGGTGACCACCATGCAAGCCATTTCGGGAGCCGGGTACCCCGGAGTCCCCTCTCTCGACATATTCGATAACATCGTGCCGTACATTCCCGACGAAGAGGCCAAAATGGAGAGCGAGGCGTCGAAGATTCTCGGCAAGATCGTCGACAACAACAAAGCGTTTGATCTGCGCTACTCCAACCCCATCGTCATCTCGGCGGCGTGCAACAGAGTGCCCGTGCTCGAGGGCCACACCGAGTGCGTGTCGGTACACTTCACCCGCCGCCCGCCGCCCTCGCCCGCGCGCGTCGCCGAGGTACTCGGAGCATACACCTGCGATGTACAAGCCGAGGAGTGCCCCTCGGCTCCCCTGCAGTGCATCATGGTGCATGACGACCATGACCGACCCCAGCCTCGCTTGGATAGAGACTTCCAGTTTGGCGCAGGTGTGCATGTCGGGAGGATACGCACATGTCCCGTCCTGGACATTAAGTTTGTTGTACTGTCGAACAACGTGGCCATCGGTGCCGCAACGAGCAGTATCATCAATGCAGAGTATGCGGTGCTGAAAGGTTTCCTGGATACACCAATGCCTGAAGAGACATTGGAGGAAGTTTAATACTTGGCGCAAGCGATTGGTCATGTTAACGTCTGAAGCAAAAACTGAACGATTTTATTGCGAGGAAGGGGACTTAGAAGGGAGGCTGTGCATCGTCATCAGAATAACGAGGACTTATTCAGCAAGCTATGTAGGAGATATTAAAATGATGCAAGTCGTCTCTTCTGCTCGTTCCTCGCGTTTGTGAACGTTTCAAGGTCACTTCTCGCTATCGCCTCTTGAACACATCTAGATAATTTGGCTACTAATCCGTAAAAACTATGCAAACGTAAGTGTACTGATGGGTGGCAGCACCATGCGAGACGATGCGGAATAGCTTGCAGCGCGTGGATATGGAAATCCGGATACAGGAGCCCCGTCATGGGACTCGTCTGGTTTCGGTTACCTTCGACACCCTGCATAGACAGGAGCAAACTTCAAAATAAAACGGGCGGCTGCTGGTTTTGGCGACAATTGAAAATAATTAAATTCACGCATTAAAGCGTTATGCCAAGTCGTTAGGCCCTCGTTCACGGTCGCGAACTCGACACTTTGGCGACCCACTTGCACACTGCGCAGTTGCGCAGTTGCGCAGGTCGGGGAGAAGTGACAACGAAACGGCGGACATAACACGGATGTGCGGATAAATAAAAATAAAAACTGGAATTAAGTTTAGTGGAGTGAGTGGCCGCAGTACTCATATAAAGACACTGTTGGAGTTGGTGATCACCCTTCAATTTGTGCCTGATATAATGAATTCGCCTTCGAATCGAATCTTTGCGCTGAATGTCTGCACTAGGCTTTTCTGTGATCAAGGCAAATTCGTAGTTTCAGCATGCGAGGACGTGACCCTTAGGTTATTATACCGATTATGCTAAGCTGTTTAGAACATAATTCCTTAACGCATGTGCACATTTACCCTTCACGAAGCCATGTGAAGAGCGAGTCTCATTTGGAGTGTTGGTGAGTCGGTTTGGACTCGCGAAGTGTGTTCCGCCACAAATATTCCTTCATCCTCGTTTTGGTACCCGAATTCGGGAGATAAACGTGGAAGGTTACCAACAAATATCTGAATAATACATATTAGTCCGAATTTCCCTGCCTGGCTTCACAATATCAGCCTCGTGGGGCAAACTGATCAATTCAATCGATTTGGGCTATCAGACTGGCCGGCCACACTTCGCGGACCTTCAACCTTAAACATCACGTGTATCCCTATCCCTATATCAGCCCTATGGTTTGGCGCCATCACTCCTACTCTAACTTGGCCTCTACCACGGTTCACCTCGGAGTGGCGGGAGTGGAGGGGAGACGGACGACATACTTACCTCGAAACCTTTAGGAGATGTGTGCCGAACTCCTCTCCCTTTTCCGGGAGAGAAGGACGGTCGTGTTGGCTTTCCAAGGGCATTATGGGAGATGGGGAGGGGTCGACAAACAAGAAGCACGAAACGGGAAGTGATGTTGTGGTTAGTGTTATATTGGAGCCTCGAGATGGCATGGATGGCGGCGAGTTGAGGGGAAAATGGGATGGGGCATCAAGCGGCGGACGCACTTCGACCTCAGCATCCGTTATTGGCAGAACGGATGCCGGGCAGGGCTGAGAATTCTCAGTCCAGCAGTTGCCTCCTCGTGGCGCCCGGCGGGAACTTCGATGTGCGTGGGTCTGCGCCATCGATGCTAAAACTGCAAATTTCATACATTCCATATACTTTGATTTGTGGTCTGAAATATAGTTTCTCGTTTTGCATATTGTGGTTTGGGATCTCGTCCTTGGAATTCGATAAATGACTATGGTCTCACGACCTCTGTGGATCCAGCTGTCAGTGCTCCCCGGGTAGCAAGAGAATATACATATGAGACATAATAATAAGACCTCGGAGCGCGCTGTTCCACAGAAAGCCAGCAGCGGCACGAGGTTACATTTGCAAGATGCCAGGAGAGTAGGGCCCGGTCGTTCGGAGATAGCTAGCCACTGTACCACAGACCATATGGTAATTGGTAGACGATTTGCGTTGCCGGTCCTTTCTTGCCCCGTCGGGGATCACCTTCGAAGCCTCCAGGAGCGAGTCGACCCCTTCACTTCAATGTAGAGGATCGGGTTACTTTTTCAGGAGATCTGGTTTCTATATCATGACCAGATAGGACATCCGAGGTGTGGCGCGACATGGGTTTGGAAGATTCCGCGGCGTCAATGAACAACCGGAAAATGACTCAATTGCAAGAGCCACAGAAACCTTTTCATGCGAATATAAATCGAAGTTACCTCCGATTCCGCGTTCGGTCCATCAGTGCATCGACCGCTCCTCGGCGGGTAGCTTGGGATCCCGCAGAGGGTGGCACCTAAGCATAGGTGGATAGGATTTCCTGCAGTACTTTTGTATGCAAGCACCCATGCAGTGTCCGAAAACCCCGCTGGCTGGCGATGACTGCTGCACAGCCTCATAAAAATTGGCAAATTGGCTTGGAACCACTGTCGTGTTAAGTACAAAACTTCTCATCGCGTCTGGTAACCAGAAAGTTGTGAATTTGGACGCTGTTGCAAGAGCCCAAGACGAACTCTCGAGTTCCACGAGCTACGAGATTGATCTCACACTGTACGGATGGGTAAAAAGGCGCATTCTCTGTGTTCGTGTCCTTTGTAGGAGTTCGAAACTCATGAGTCATCTCATCGTGATGATGATGGAGCTGTTGATATGTTTGACGAAGCACTGTCGATGC
>Ga0307513_10007688_pt1 | contig 13925 bp, 17 predicted proteins | sample 15_EM_MG_FD_202174 | JGI IMG/M metagenome (GOLD analysis project Ga0307513, IMG submission 202174) | Populus trichocarpa ectomycorrhiza microbial communities from riparian zone in the Pacific Northwest, United States - 15_EM | ecosystem: Host-associated > Plants > Roots > Unclassified | place... | reverse complement strand
ATGAGAGTTTTGATGGGGTATAGTGTGCGTTTATGGAGAATGAGATCGCCAGATAGAATATAAACTAATTGTATTTTCTGTGAGTAGCGAAGAGAGGAAAGGAGACTGAGGCCTCACGTTGTCTGACGGTGTCCATCTTCGGTCTGAGAAGAATATCACGTTCAAACTTGTGGATCTTGACATGGTATTCGCCGATAACTTGTACAGCTCTATCAACGACTGTACATGATGATAAGTGGGTGAGGGTAAAGAGAAAGAACATAAAAACTCACTAAGGTCAAGAAGAGCATGAAGAAGGAGAGAAGGGTCAGCGGATTTTCTAAGCACCGTGTCTCGACTTCTGAGCCGGAAGGTGATTGGAGCAGCGAAGGCCAAGCTGGGAGTTGCGCGAATAGAAATCACGGTCCCTGATGAGAATTTGATCAACATGGAATAGCGTGAATGGTAGAAATGGTGTTACCGTCTCGGAAGAGGAAGAAGAACATTGGTGATACGCTGACATTCACTATTGACCCCTGTATAACCCTTAGTTGTGATAACTTGCGAGAAGTGATCAAACAGTACCTTCTTCAAGGCGTGAATCGCAGCTTCGTCCTGTTTCCGCTCCGTTTGGGCGGCTTGGGACTGAAGAAAAAGGTATAAGAGGAAGAATGAAAATGCAAAAAATTGATGATACCCACAGCGTTTTCATTATAGATCAACTTTGTCAGATTACCACGATAGACAGGTTTGACATCAGCGCGACTGGTTGGAAGGAGAGGGTAGCCTCCAAGTTTGCGCCGCTTGTTGAGTGAACCCAAGTTCTGAGAACCACCGTTCTGGGTGGGCTCTTCGGAATCTTTCATTTCTTGATCGCCCTCTTCAAGTTCGACGCTGTTCATGGGTTCAGGCGAAGCCGTACGCAGTGTGTTGGTGATTTGGGTGTGATGGGTTGCGCCATTCTGGGAGGCATCATCCACGAGCTCATGGAAGAGGACACGAAGGAATAGGTGTTTGGTGTAGTAATCGACCTTGGAGCGGTTTTGAGAGTGGCCATGAAAGACGTCCTCAAGCGCCAGCGGATGAAAATCTACCAAGCCAAAGGGAATTAAATTGTTAATAGTTATTCCAAACCCAATTCAAAACACATACTGTATCTGATCGAAACAGCCTTGATCACCTCCCAGTCCATCCCACCAATATTAATCCACCTCACTTTCACCCAAGACTCTCTTGGCGGGAGCCCATCATCCGTCGCCGTATTCATGAAATTAATAAACTCCGCGTTCTTCATCGTCCGAGTGGTGCTCCGCACAGCAGAGTAATCCATAATCTCAATCTCACAATTATCCTCGCGTATATGACGATACGCAGCGTCCACCGCAGGCCGCCGGGGATCAACGCCAGGCTCAGCGCCCACGCGTTCTCCGCCCGCCAAGAGCATCGACGTTCCGCGGTGCATGGACATGATCTTGCGCACAATCACTCGAAATTTCTCTTTCGGTCCTAGATGGGCCCATGGCGGGGGCGATTGCTGAACGACCGCTGTAGGAGAGGCGGGGTTACCCCCCTTGGAAACCCTCGAACGCAATGACCTCCTCGACTGCGTCTTTATTCGGTCCAAATTCAGGAGGGGGCGTATGTTCTCCAGGTGGGTGTAGTTTGCTGGTGGAGCAGCAGGGGACACTGGGAAGGTTTCTTCTTCAGGATCAGGTGTGAGGGACCTTCCCTCAGAGTCGCTGAAGCTGTTTTCGCGTGGCATTGTCCAACCTCTGTGGGTATTCCTTGGGGAGGAAAGGATGGGGTTCTTGAAACGAAGTGACCCGTTAACGGTGAATCCCCTCAAGCCCTATTATCTCCATAGATTGTATAGAAACAGGGGAAGAGGATTAGTAACTGGTCCTGTAAAGCCTAATACAAACCGACATGCATTTATCATGTGGCTTTGGGGAGAGCTTCGATGTTAGGAAAAAAAGGTACGGATTCAAGTTACGAGTCCTATTATTGATCTGGAGCGGTCAAAAAATAGAACAGTTGTACAGTCGAACCCGCATACCTCTGAAAACGCATAACCCCTTATACTAACGCATAGCTCGATGTGTCCACCGACTTGGTTCGTAGGGAAATGCAACGTATAACGCATAGGTCCGCAATAACGCATAACCCATACCACGCATAGGTTTTGGGTACCATATTAAGCAAATCTGGGTCAAATAATTGGGTCATTGGTGCCCATTACCGTGATGCGACATATAGACAGCCTTTGCGAGCCATAATCACCATTATCGCCTCGTGATTTCTCTGCACTCTTTCAATTGAAGTAATTTGAATTTTGGCACTTGTACTAGTCAACCTCATCATTTATGGCATGTATTAGCCTCAATCCATTAACTGTTTTCGTTTCGAATTTTTAAATCTATTTTTAGCCTGCCTCTGTAAAGCCATAACCCCTCATATACATAAGGCATAGTATGCATTATGAGGGGTAACAACTCAAACGCCGCTTTTTATTTTTAGATATCCGTCCCCTTCGCTGTCCTCTGGCATCCTTCTTCCCTCCTTGTCCCCTCGTCTCTTCTTATCACGCCGCAGTCCATAAAATTTGAGTGTTGGTAAGTTCTTTCACTGCTGTCACGGTCCTTCACTTTGCCAATTGACTTCGTTTCCCCTGCCATCAGCTCCACAGCCTTCGTGATTCTGTATGCAGAACCTCAGTCCTGTCCTCCACTCTGCCGGTGCAGGTGCTACGATTTTCTTGCGTCCCCATCCTTTTTCTGCCTGCAGCCATCCAGTTCGTTCCTAAGGTCCCGACTCCCAATGCTGCCACGGCTCTCATCACGGTCCCCCACCGTTGCACCCCTTCTCTCACCACATTTTAATCCACTCACATGTTGTTCACCTGGCTAACGTTGGCCTGCATGCTACCTGTCATGTCGCCGCTTGCGCCTTTCTCCCGCACGGTTTCCACAACTCCAACCACCTATCCTCGCCAACAAAATGAGCTTTCCTACGACTACATCTGACGATTGTCCAATGTTTACAACTTCCGCAGCACCTCTGGCTCCCGTCATTGTGTCTCATCCATTCCTTTTTGCCCATCGTCACCCCCCTCTGCCCTCCATTCCGAACGAGCAGTGGTTGACATTTCGTGTCGTGCTGCACTGACACAACCCACGCTCAACCGTTTGCTCTTAAATACTTACTTTCCCTTCATACCCTGCTGAACGCTGACACCCACTCCGCTGTGCCAGCACCCGACTTGCGTAGCCCTGCATGGACATCCTAGGACCGCAAGGATGGTATTTGCCACCTGGATAACGACCCAAAGGGTGCACAAGGCTTGGGAGAAACGTTGTGGGAGGTGACCAGGCCCGAAGCGCCATTTGGTGCAACTCTTAGGTGAGTTCAACTTCCTATTTGTGTCAAACGCTTACTTAGTTCGTCTCTAGCAGCCCAGCAAACCGTCAAAACCCGACGTTCCACCACCACAGCTCACGATGGGTCATTGGGCAAAGTCTCAGCAAGCCACGGCTGACATCGTCGACCTCACGCTCCTGCGCACTGCCTTTTTTCTTTCAGCACGGTGTTGAATGCGGTTTAGTTTACTTAAATCCTGCCGTCAGGGTAAAGAGCAAGGCGACAAGGCGACAATCGGCATCATCCGGTCCAAGGCCATTTTAGGACTCTGTATAAACATGGACCCACGTCTCAGATAATGAATCAGTTCAAAGACGGATGTCCGGATGAACCATTCGCGATTGCGGGGTAATATGGTTTCCCGGCTTGGCAAGGAACAATCGGGGCGAATGTGGGGTAGACAATCGCACCGAAGCAGACAATTCTCGAGGTTCTGATGAAGTAAAAGTTTACTGTATACATGGACTGCCGACTTCAACTCGCATGTTTTTCAATTTTTTATATGTAAAGTTGTCCTCCAACAACCTTTGGGCGAGGTCGCCACCGAGCCAAGTAAACGAACAGAATATGGTTGAGGAACCCATGGTATGTCGCCCAATCAACGGCGAGCTATAGTCAGAGATCTCATTTAATATGTGAAACCAGGATATCGATGTGCCACGGCCCACAGAAAGCAGTCCCATTGACTGGAATAAGCACAAGACGTATCCGACAAAGGGGTCGATAAATCAGCGCTCGACAGAGACAAATTCCCAAAAGGGTTTTATCTTGGAGTAAACGCTTAATACAGTAGTGGGTATCAGCAGATAAAGTGAAAGTGGGAGGTATTTCATGGGTGGGATAGGGGTGATCTTCATCTAAATAATTGCATGGTGTAATAGCGAGATCCGAAAACAATAACATGTCGAAAGGAGCGTATACGATGGGTTGTGGGTGATTCGGAGTGTTGTTGATGGAAAGATCGTGATAGTAGGCTAGTCAATAGTACTTAGTACTTAGCACGTGACAGATGGGTATCGCTTTGAAAGCCGGTTGAAACCTTTAACCCAATGACGGGAATCAAATTTACAAGTCCTTTAATAAAATCATAGAACCACTTAGAAGGTGTATTCCTCAGCAAAAGATTATCAAACTCACCTTCACAGCTTTGCGAGTAGCAGTCTTCTTTTGCATGTAGTGCCACAGCTTCATCAGGTCGCCCATCAAGGCGATCGGAATAACAACAATCATGATAGGAATAGCAATCTTCCAGAAGCTACGTAGATGCGTGAGTTGGATAAAATACACGAAAAAAAAAGGATGGGCTGACAAGAAATCCGAATTTGCTTGAACAGACCACATGCTCGCGAAGTTCATTCCCTAGCGGGTTAAATGCTGCGTTAAATTCATATCAGTGAGAGCAGTGATACGACCTTACGAAGTATCCGGTAAGGACGGTTAGAGGCAGGAAAATGATGGTCGCAATGGTGAGGCGGCGCCTGAATGGACATTAGGTTACATTTTTCATCATGAGCATAGCCAAAATACCCACATAACCTCATTCATCTCGTAAGATGCGACCTAGAATCAAACGTTAGAATGCCCACGCCTTGTCCGGAAAAACTTGAATTGCTGACATTGAAAGTATAGTTGATCAAGTTTTCTGCAATGCCAGCAAACATGTCCAAGCTGGTCAGGATATACTCCATGTGGTCAAAGACATCAGCCTAATGCTGGGTTAAGCATAGGACGACAATAATTCATTGGACTTAAGAAACGTACTAGGTAAATTTTGGATTTGTGGCTCATGAAACCAACGATCTGTACGCCTTTGTTCGCTGGATCAGAGGTATCGACCAATGCCGCACATCGGTCGACGTCGTATCGTCGCAAGCCATAAATTAGAGTTTTGATGGGGTCCAGTGTGCGTTTATGAAGAATAAGGTCGCCAGATAGAATATGAACTAATTATATTTTCTATGAGCAGCGAAGATAGGAAAGGAGATTGAGGCCTTACGTTGTCTGACGGTGTCCATCTTCGGTCTGAGGAGAATGTCACGTTCAAACTTGTGGATCTTAACATGGTATTCGTCGATAACTTGCACAGCTTTATCAACGACTATACAAAATGGTAAGTAGGTGTGGATAGAGAGGAAGAGCACAAGAACTTACTAAGATCAAGAAGAGCATGGAGGAGGAGAGAAGGATCAGCGGATTTTCTAAGCACCGTGTCTCGACTTTTGAGCCGGAAGGTGATTGGAGCAGCGAAGGCCAAGCTGGGAGTTGCGCGAATAGAAATCACGGTCCCTGATGAGAATTTGATCAACATGGAACAGGGTAAATGGTAGAAATGGCGTTACCATCTCGGAAGAGGAAGAAGAACATTGGTGATACGCTGACATTCACTCTTGAACCCTGTATAACCCTTAGTTGCGATAACTTGCGAGGAATAATCAAACGGCACCTTCTTCAAGGCGTGAATCGCAGCTTCGTCCTCTTTCCGCTCCGTTCGGGCGGCTTGCGACTGAAGAAAAAGGTGTAAGAGGAGGAAGAAAAATACAAGAAATTGATGATACCCACAGCCTTGTCAGTAGAGATCAACTTTGTCAGATTACCACGATAGACGGGTTTGACATCAGCGCGACTGGTTGGAAGGAGAGGGTAGCCTCCAAGTTTGCGCCGCTTGTTGAGTGAACCCAAGTTCTGAGAACCACCGATCTGGGTGAGCTCAGAGTCTTTCAGTTTTTGATCGCCCTCTTCAAGTTCGACGCTGTTGCTCATGGGTTCAGGCGAAGCCGTACGCGGTGTATTGGTGACTTGGGTGTGATCGGTTACGACATTCTGGGAGGCATCATCCACGAGCTCATGGCAGAGCACACGAAGGAATAGGTGTTTGGTGTAGTAATCGGCCTTGGAGCGGTTTTGAGAGTGTCCGTGAAAGACGTCCTCAAGCGCCAACGGATGCAAATCTACCAAAGTCAATTGTCAATATTCAATAGTTATTCCAAACCCAATTCCAAACACATACTGTATCTGATCGAAACAGCCTTGATCACCTCCCAGTCCATCCCACCAATATTAATCCACCTCACTTTCACCCAAGACTCTCTTGGCGGAAGCCCATCCTCCGTCGGCGTATTCATAAAATCAATAAATTCCGCGTTCTTCATCGTCCGAGTGGTGCTCCGCACAGCAGAGTAATCCACAATCTCAATCCCACAATTATCCTCGCGTATATGACGATACGCAGCGTCCACCGCAGGCCGCCGGGGGTCGATGCCAGGCTCAGCCCCCACGCGTCCTCCCCCTGCCAAGAGCATCGACGTTCCGCGGTGCATGGACATCATCTTGCGTACAACCGCTCTGAATTTCTCTTTGGGTCCGAGATGGGCCCATGGCGAAGGCGATTGCTCAACGGCTGCTGTAGGAGAGGCGGGGATACCCCCCTTGGAAACCCTCGAACGCAAAGACTTCCTCGACTGCGTCTTTATTCGGTCCAAATTCGAGAGCGAACGCGTGTTCTCCACGTGGGTGTAGTTTGCTGTTGGAGCAGCAACAGGAGATGCTTCTTCTTCGGGGTCAGGTGTGAGGGACCTCCCCTCAGAGTCGCTGAGGCTGTTTTCGCGTGGCATTATCCAGCCTTTGTGGGTATTCCTTGGGGAGGAAAGGATGGGGTTCTTGAAACAAAGCGAGCCGACAGCGGTGATTCCCACAAGTTCACCTCAAGGCCACTAAGTATCTCCATAGATTGCATAGAAACAGGGATACAGCATCAACGGGTCCTATAAAGTGCACACAAATACAAACCTGCATTTATCACGTCAGACAAAGTTTCCTCTTTAATTTACTACTTCGATCCAAAAGGAGTGTAATGACATAGCGATATAAGTAAGGCAAGGCAAAGGTATGTATAACCAGCCAGACGACGTATGCAACAAAAATAATTCCAGCAATGAAATAGAACGATTAAAAAGGAAATGATCTAGGGAGGGTTCGCGACAGCATGCATGCAGAATATAACTTATAAGAATGGATTTTTTTATGAAAAAAAAAGGAGGAAAAGACAGGAGATGTAAGTGAGTAAGGACAGCGTTTGTCATGTCCATATCAACGACGGTTTAAAAACAAGAAACGAAGTAAAGGGGGAAAAGAAAAAAATAATAGGGAGTGTGAAAAGCCATTATAACATAGTTGGCAAATACGATATGAAAAAAAAAGAAAGGAAAAAAGCGACGATAATGCATAGACAGATTGCGGTTGACGAGGATAGAAAGGATTGCTTTGAGTTTCGACAAGGGATGGATTGATTTGCTTTAGATTTAAGGAGAGTGAAGCGGACCAAGAAAAACGGAGAAAAGAAAAAGAAAAAACCAGACCAGCAGGAAGAGGGGGAATTTATAATCATAATAATCATGACGTTTGACGAGGGGAAGAAAACAGCGAAAACACCTTCTCCGCATTGTTCTTATACTTCTTCAACTTCTTGCTCTTGGGCGGCTTCGGCTCTCGTCCATTAACCTGCGGTGGCGACGTCCTAACCGTATCCGCCATCTCCACAAACACCGCAGACTGCCCATTAGCCGACTGCCCCGACGAATGACTCTGCGCCCCAACGGACGCCGCAGATTCTTTCGACTTGAGCGAATGCGGAAGCGCAAACGTGCTGCTCCCAACAGAAAGCGACGGTGTCAGCAATGCAGCCGTCGATGTCCCCGACATCGTATTTGAATTCGAGTTTGAAGCCGAGGCCGATTGAGATACCGACCTTGCCGATTTCGCAGAGAACGATGACGGAGGGGGCGATTTGGGGCGTAAGAACTGCCTGGGGTGTTTCCGGAACGTAAGCCCAGGTGTCCTTCCACGGCGCTGTGTAGGCGAAGGCGACTCGATCTCCGTCGCCGTCGACGCCGCCGACCTCCCTGAAACAGACCTTTGCCCTGCTCTCGCGTTGGGTGTCGAAGATTTGCGGAACACAGCAAGACGATAACGATCCACAACCCCACGGGCGAAGAGGCTCGTTCCTTTGGCGCCATTCCTGTCTTCGCCATCTGCGGCCTCTATAAAGTCCCAATCGTCGTCTTCGCCCTGCTCCGCCTCTGTCAATTCGGTGTCTTCGTCGACAGCATCGGATAGATAACGATCCAAAGCCGGAACCCCAGATCTCTCTTTCCTGGGACGAGCAGTGCGAGCGTTGCCAGGAAGTCGCGAAGCGACAATAGCAGAAATTTTGCTGGATGGAGGCGTGGTCCTGCCACTCGTCTCCGTACTTGAAGGGGGCGCAGCAGTAGTTGCCACAGCCTGGGTCGGCAAAGACGTCGCAGTACCCTTCGCCACCTCTTCGTCTTTTGGGGGTGGTGCAGGTAGAGGCTCCTCTGTCCTCGGAACCTCCTTGATTTCCTCCAACACGCGTGTCTCCACAGCAGGCGCCGCCACAGGTGTTACCACATCCTCCACAACAGGGGGAAGAGCCAGCGTCGGTCTCGCCTCTGGCGTCTTCGGCTCCTGCTCAGCCCCATCCTCCATCTCACCACCTTCCAACCTCGACTTCTCAACCACATCCACCACCACCTGCTGCTGCTCCAACCCCTGGAGCACCGCCAAATCCCTTCCATCCTGCTCCTCATCCGTACTCTCCTCCATTTCATCCGAACCTGACACCTCTTCCTCCTCATCATCCATAAGCACCGAATGCCGCCCCTTGAACGAATACCCATCAAACACATCCACATCATCCTCAGCAAGAGGTGGTGCAGCAGGCAGCGGCTGCTGCTGCTGCTGCTGCTGATGTTGAAGTGGTCGGATAGAAGAGCTACGCGACTGTGACGGGGTCGTGTTGGTATCATCGCCGTCCGTGCGGTCCGCATCCGTTTGCGGCTCCTGGTCAGTGTCGGTTGCTTCGTCGTTGAATTCGTCTAGCACGGGCTCCATGTCCAAGAAGGTGTCGTCAAAGTTTTGGGTATCGCTGGCGTTGGAAGGGTCGATGGGCGGGATATATGGGGCTGATGGAGGGAAATATGAGTTAAAAAGTTATGTAATGGACGAGAGGAGGAGAGAGATGCGTACGTATGTAGCGTTTATAATATACATGAGACCAGTCACTGGAAAGAAGGAAGAGAAGAAAAAAAGTTAGACTCGGTTCAAAGATTCCTAGAGAGCAGAGTCGACTTACATCATAGAGAAATATGGATGCTTCTTAATTCTAGGTTCACATATCCGCAGAGAAGGCACTCGTTGCAGGAGCTAATACAAATTATCAGATCTCGAGAACAGACAAAGACACAAAAAAAAACTCACTCCGCGAATCAAACTCTTGGTATCCTGATCAATTGCCCTATCATCCGGGAACTGCAGCTCGTCCTGCAACACACGAACATACATATCCGAATGGTTGTTCGCCCAAAACGGTGTCTACAGAAGAAAAAAAAAAAAAAAAGAAAAAAAAAAAAGTCAGAAAAGTCAATTCAACTCCAATTTTTTCACAAAAAAAAAACTCACAATCCCAGTCAACATCTCATACAACATCGTCCCAAAACTCCACCAATCCACCTCATAGCTATACTCCAACCCCTGAATCACCTCCGGCGCCAAATACTCCGCAGTCCCACAAAACGTCGTCGTCGAATCCGCATGCCCCACCGGCTGACCAGGCCACCCGAGCGCGAGCTCGCCCATCCGATCCGGCTTCATCCAGGGCGGGGTGGCAGGCTGCGGCGCCCCAGGCACGGAGGAGTAGAATTCGCTCCCATGCGAGGAGGTTTGGCTGTTGCTATTGGAGTTGGAGTTGCTGCTGTTATTGGAGTGAGTGTTGAAAGCTGCGTTGGAGCCGGAGTGGCTGCGGTGTCGAGGGAACTCTTTGGATAACCCAAAGTCGGTGAGGACAATATGTCCGTCCGCACCGATGAGGATGTTTTCGGGCTTGAGGTCGCGGTAAATGACACCTGCTGCGTGCAGGCCTTCGACGCCTTCTACGATCTCGGCGGCGTAGAAACGTGCGCGGTCGCGGCCGAGTCGACCCCATCGAGCAAGCTGAGTAGCCAGATCGCCTCCTGGGTGGAAATCCTAGAAGAAGCAACACTAAACACACCGAATAAAAGAGCGAGAGAAAGAGAGAACACACCATAACCAAAAACAAATTATCCTTATCATGAAAACTCCACCACAGCTTAACCACGAACGGGTCCCTACTCTCCGCCGCCATCCTCTTCAGCACCGCCTGCTCCGTAAGCGTATGCTGCAGCTCCTGATGCGCCAACACATGTCTTTTCGTGATCGCCTTGAGCGCAAACAAATCCTCCGTCGTCTTATGCCTCACCAACAACACTTTACCCGCACACCCCTTGCCCAGGACACGCATCATCACAAAGTCGTCGATGACGACTTTGCGTTGGGATTTCTTGGGCTCCTTGATGACGTTCTCCTTGTGGTGTTTAGAGGGCGCAGAATGCTTTTTGCGTCGACGTTTGGATGATGTGCCGCCGATGGCAGAGGAAGAGGACTCTTCATCACCTGTAGTTTGTGACTCTGCTCCGCTTTGGCTTGGGGCAGAGGAAGTATACGCCCGCGAGAGACGGTGCGATTTGTCGGGTTCTGCAGACTGAGAACGATGCATGCGGTTGGAGATGGGTGAGTCTATGGCAATGGGTATGGTGGTGGTGGTGGCGGCGGCGGCGGCGTCAGCATCATTCCGAGTTTTGTCAACGGCAGTAAAAGAAGAGGCAGGATCCGAAGCCGTTGTAGGAGTAACAGCAATAACAACAGCGTCATCAATTCGTGACGGCCCGGAATCGTCACCTGTGGTATCAGATGGTGGGGTGGGAGGAGACTGAGTCGTCGTCGAATCAGTCGCATTATCCGCCTTGGACGGATGTCTATCAACCGGCTCTTCTCCTTCTCCTTCGTCCTCTTCCTGTACACCCTCGAATTCGTGTTTTTCGTGAACACTAACACTCTCCTTCCCACTCGGGGCCAACGACGCCGTCGACACACTCTTCGCATTCTCTTTCTCCTCAAGACCTGTATGCGCCGCTAAATCCGATCGCACGCGCTTAATCGCCCGTTCTACACGCACACTCTCCAAATCGTCTGTCCGGACTCGAACAAAGCGTTTCCATAGCCTGTCCATCCTCAACGGAGGGGTATTCGACACAGTCGTCAAGTACGCAGCGATGGCAGCACTGGGACTGGCACCATTCAACGCAGGGCTCGCGTTGGTGTTGTTGTTGTCGGCGATGCCATGTTCCGTAGGGGAATCACCCACACTTGATGCACTGGTGAACGACCCAAACGGATCTCCAGCCTCCTTCCCCGGGGTCGTGATCGGGGTCGGCAACCCCGATGAGTTCGGGAGCACGCTGGCGTTCTGTGCTCGCCGATTGGCTTTCGCCGCCGTCGGCGACGCGAGGCGCGAAAGCGTGTTAAGGAACGTGGATTTGCGTTTGGGAGGAGGTAAAGGGAGAGAATCCGGATGAATAGGCAGTCGGGGTATTTTGACGTTGGAGTGGGATTGACGTAGTTTGAGGTCGAGCTCAACGAGCTCCATGGCAGTTCGGGTCAAGGTGAGGTTGTGGGTAGGAGCTAAATGATCATGATATGATGCATGGTTAGCCCTTGGAGCAACGAACAAGAACAAAAATAAATATAAAAAACGTTGATTCATCATGCTTGGTGATCACGATCGTATAATGAACGTGCCATGCCATGCGATAGATCCGTGACAAGGTCGAAAGAAAAAGAAACGGATGCTTACTCTTGATATAGAGACTGTAGGAATGAGTGTCGTATGGCGTTTCCGCGACACTGACACTCCACGGGCCGTCTTGGGTGTCCATGCGGACAGGACCGCGCCTGGAAGACGAAGGAAGGTTGGTATCGAGCGCCTTCATCGCGGTATGATCAATAAATGGGGTTTGTTCGGATGGGGTAGATGTGGGTTGAGGGTAAATGTGGGTTGAGTTGGATTGGGGTGGTATTTAGGCTCAGATTCGCGTTATTAAGACTTTGAACCTGCTTGGTTGGTGTGTGCTCGTTGCCTGGTGGTATATGTCCTGGAGGTATCGACTTGCTACGACGGGCTGCGACCGAGGGTGTGGGCTGTTGTTGAATCCTTTGTCTTCTTCAAAGTATCAAAACAACGAAGCCTGAAAATGGTTCCGAAATTGTGCTTAAAACTGGTCGGGGGTGAGTTGTGAGCTGTCGACAGTTGATGCTGAACAACACGCTTGGCATGCGTTGCGGGCGCTGTTGCTCCCTGGGCTCCTCTGCAAGTCTGGCAATGCGAAAGAGCTAGAACGAAGGCAGCGACGACAGTGGCGACAATGGCTGAGTGTTGGCCTTGGATGACAAAAAAGGGAGGGCGTGTTGGATGGGTTGCTGCAGGCCTCGAGGCTGCCCTGACTACGGAAACTCGTGGCCCGGGGAATCCGAATTCGAGGGTTGATCGATGGCTTGGATTAAATTTGGAGGTTGTTGGAAATGGAGCGATTCAAAGGAGCGTGTGTTTGAGAGAAATGCAAAGGTAGTAGTTATAAAAGCAGCCCCCGATCAATTTCGAATCTTTTATTTGTTCCTTTCGTGAACAATAAACCTATGCATTCCTTGAATTATTCCCTCAACCAAGCTGATTTTATCAACGGCAAGTAGACCACTGCAACCCCGTGGACGTCCGTGAATATCTCAGCATCGATAACGCAAAAATCCGGTGCAAACCCACGAACGAACGAACGAACGAATCGCCCAATCTCTCTCAAACCAGTTCTCCCTTAGCTCGGTGGCGCGGTTCCTCGTCAGGTACTTGTACCATTATATCACCTTGCGGTGGAAAGCACCGAAAACGTATCATAACCATTTAGTTGTCTGCCTGACAAATGTGGAGAGTCTTGCTCCAACATCAACATCGAAAACATATGAACCTGTGCATGACGACATCCTGGGACCGAAGGTCGCACTATGCCCGCCAACCGAAAACAGCCAAACACCGCCCAGTACCGCCCTAACACTCCCACCTAAGAGTAACTCGGCAACACCAAAAAAAAGCCACTATCGCAGAATACTTACGCAAGTCCTGCACTGTACACCAGAGCAAACGTTTCCTCCCCAAAAACAAAACAGGTCAAGGCACAGGAGCTTATTTATTCAATTCATGTATCCACCTCTCCGTCCGGCATAGATTGTCCGTTGTCAACTCTGACGACCACGTAAATCATTACCGCGATAGGAGCTAGAGTGGCCATTCATGTAATCCAGCTGCGGCGTGTTATCAGCCAATGCACCCGCTGGCTCCAGGTTGATCCAGGCCCAACGCACAGTTCAAGACGTTCATCGATCCCGTACATCGACAACTCGAACGCTCTCTTCATCGTATTTGTCGCTCCTCGACTTTGCATGGACCTTGGCCTTGGCTGCTTTCTTCCCGGGCAATCAGCTGACCACCCCGGCGCTCGATTCGCCAAGGCTGAGCGCTGAATCCCCAAACTTCTTCATAAACTACCAAAGATAGATCAACGACTCGGAGTACCGACCTCGTTCCAAAAGATCCAATAATATCATGATGC
>Ga0307513_10007686_pt1 | contig 13927 bp, 12 predicted proteins | sample 15_EM_MG_FD_202174 | JGI IMG/M metagenome (GOLD analysis project Ga0307513, IMG submission 202174) | Populus trichocarpa ectomycorrhiza microbial communities from riparian zone in the Pacific Northwest, United States - 15_EM | ecosystem: Host-associated > Plants > Roots > Unclassified | place... | reverse complement strand
TGGGCACGATCACGCCGATCGAGTCCGGCTACTACACTCAGAAGCTGGTTCGCGTGGACGGACAGTGGCTCATCGAGTCGCTGCAGATTCGCCATAACCTGCCATTCGCCTTCTGATGCGGACGGCCGAGATGAATGAGGTGGTCTATCCGAAGGGTGGGGGGCCCGGGATCAGCGAGTGCGCCAGGCGATGAGGTGATCACCACCTGTGGTGGATCGCGAATTTACATTCGACGAGGCTCCTCAAGCGTTTGCGCATGTGCCCGTGCAACGTCATTTTGGTAAGCTGGTTATCAATGTCGCCGGGGGCTAGGCCAACCGCTCGCTCGGGGCGGGCGGAGGAACGACGCTTGCTGGCGAGAAACGACAGGGTCTGGGGAGGAGTCGCCGCGCCATGACCGCGCATGTCGTCCCCAACGCGCTGGACGCCTACTGGATGCCGTTCACGCCGAACCGGCGGTTCAAGGCCCACCCGCGTTTCGTCGAGCGCGCCGAGGGCATGTACTACTTCACCCCCGACGACCGCCGCATCCTGGATGCGACCGCCGGTCTCTGGTGCGTCAACGCCGGACATGGTCACCCCAGGATCGTCCAGGCGATCCAGGCCCAGGCCGCCGAACTCGGCTATGCGACGAACTTCAACCTGGGCCACCCCAAGGCCTTCGAATTCGCCGGTCGCCTGGCGGCCCTGCTGCCGGGCGACCTCGACCATGTGTTCTTCACCAATTCGGGCTCGGAGTCGGTCGACACCGCCCTGAAGATCGCGCTGGCCTACCAGCGGGCGCGCGGCCAGGGGACCCGGACGCGGTTCATCGGCCGTGAGCGCGGCTATCACGGCGTCGGCTTCGGCGGGATCTCGGTGGGCGGGATCGCCAGGAACCGGATGTCCTTCGGATCGCTGCTGCCCGGCGTCGATCACCTGCCCCACACCCACGACCTGGCCCGCAACGCCTTCTCGCGCGGCCTGCCCGAGCACGGCGCGGAGCTGGCCGACGCGCTCGAAGGCCTGGTGGCCCTGCACGACGCCTCCAACATCGCCGCGGTCATCGTCGAGCCCGTGGCCGGCTCCACCGGCGTGCTGCTCCCGCCGCAGGGCTATCTCCAGCGCCTGCGGGCCATCTGCGACCGCCACGACGTCCTGCTGATCTTCGACGAGGTGATCACCGGGTTCGGCCGCCTGGGAGCGCCCTTCGCCGCCGAGTTGTTCGGCGTGCAGCCCGACATCATGACCCTGGCCAAGGGCCTGACCAACGCCGCGGTCCCCATGGGCGCCGTGGCGGTGCGGGGCCCCATCTACCAGACCATGCTCGACCATGCCGATGCGCCGATCGAGCTCTTCCACGGCTACACCTATTCCGGCCACCCGCTGGCCTGCGCCGCCGGCCTGGCGACGCTGGACGTCTATCGGGACGAGGCCCTGTTCGCCCGCGCCGCGGCGATGGCCGGGCCGTTCGAGGCCGCGCTGCACGGCCTGGGCGACGCGCGCCATGTGATCGACATCCGCAACCTGGGCCTCGTCGGCGCCGTGGAGCTGGCCGCGCGCCCCGACGCGCCGGGGGAGCGGGGCCAGGAAGTGTTCCGCACCGCCTTCGACCGCGGCCTGCTGGTCCGTGTCACCGGGGACATCGTCGCCCTGTCCCCCGCGCTGATCGTCGAAAGCGGCCAGATCGACGAGGCGGTGGGGCTCCTGCGCGAGGTGCTGGCGAGCGTCCCGTGAGCGCCAACCCGTACGGCGTCCCCTTCGAAAGGCCTGCGCGATCATGACCCATCCTCGCGAAGACGCGCTGCTGCGGGAGATCGAGAACCGCACGGACGACCTCGTCGCCCTGACCCGGGAGCTGATCCGGTTCCCGACTGTCAATCCGCCCGGCGACGCCTACCAGCCCTGCGCCGAGCACCTGGGCGAGCGGCTGCGCAAGCGCGGCTTCAAGGTCGAGTACGTCCGCGCCGAGGGCGCCCCCGGCGACAGCGACGACAAGCCCCGCATCAACGTCATCGCCCGCCACGAAGGCGGCCGGCCCGGCCCCTGCGTGCACTTCAACAGCCACATCGACGTGGTGGAGCCCGGCGAAGGCTGGACCGTCCCGCCGTTCGAGGGCCTGGTGCGGGACGGCAAGGTCTATGGCCGCGGGGCCTGCGACATGAAGGGCGGCCTGGCCGCCTCGGTGGTGGCCGTCGAGGCCCTGATCGATTCCGGCGTCGACCTGCCCGGCGCCCTGGAGATCTCCGGCACGGCCGACGAGGAATCCGGCGGCTATGGCGGCGTCGCCTACCTGGCCGAGCGGGGCTGGTTCTCGAAACCCCGCGTCGACCACGTGATCATCCCCGAGCCGCTGAACGTCGACCGCGTCTGCATCGGCCATCGCGGCGTCTGGTGGTCGGAGATCACCACGGAGGGCCGCATCGCCCACGGCTCCATGCCGTTCCTCGGCGACAACGCCGTGCGCCACATGGGCGCGGTGCTGGACGAGCTGGAGTCGAGGATCTTCCCGGCGCTGAGCCGCCAGGCGACCGCCATGCCGGTCGTGCCCGAGGGCGCCCGCACGCCCACCCTGAACATCAACTCGATCCACGGCGGCCAGGACGACGCCACCGGCGGGCTGCCCTCGCCCCTGGTGCCCGACAGCTGCCGCATCGTCCTGGACCGCCGACTGCTGATCGAGGAGGACCTGGACGAGGTGAAGGCCCAGATGCGGGCCATGCTCGATGGCCTGGTCCAGACCCGGCCGAACTTCCGCTACAGGATCCGCGACCTGTTCGAGGTCCGCCCGTCCATGACAGAGCCCGATCGACCGGTCGTGCGCATGACCTGCGAGGCGGTCGAGCAGGTGCTGGGCAGGCCCGCGCAGATCTGCTGCTCGCCGGGCACCTACGACCAGAAGCACATCGACCGCATCGGCAAGCTGCGCGACTGTATCGCCTACGGCCCCGGCATCCTCGACCTGGCCCACCAGCCCGACGAATATGTGGGCGTCGACGACATGGTGAACTCGGCCAAGGTGATGGCGCTGGCGGCCTACGCCCTGCTCACCGGCGACCGTTGAGCGGCGGCCGCCCGCAGGCTCAGAACTCGACTTCCAGCTCCTCGACCTCGTCGGGCTCGGTGAGGGCGGCGGCCGTCCATTCCTTCATGTAGGGCAGGGCCAGGATGCGGTCGCGATAGGCCGCGCAGACCGGATCGAGCGCCACGTCATAGGTGGCGAAGCGCGTGCAGACCGGGGCGTACATGGCGTCGGCCATGGTCGGCTCGCCAAACAGGAACGGACCGGCCGAGGCGGCCAGCTGCTCGCGCCAGATGGCGGCGATCCGGTCCACGTCCATCTGGGCGCCCGCCCAGACCTTGAAGCCCGGGTGACGCGCCTTGAGGTTCATCGGCAGGGCGGCGCGCAGGTTGGCGAAGCCGGAGTGCATCTCGCCGCAGATCGAACGGCAACGGGCGCGGGCGTCGCGCTCGGCCGGGAGCAGTCCCGCCTCCGGCTTCAACTCGTTGAGGAACTCGGCGATCGCCAGCGTGTCCCACACCTGCAGGCCGTCATAGGTCAGGCACGGGGTCAGGAAGGAGGGCGACAGCAGCAGCAGTTCCGCCCGGGCCGAGGCGTCGTTGAGCGGCAGCATCACCGTCTCGAACGCCAGGTCGGCGAACTTGCAGAGCAGCCAGCCGCGCAGGGACCAGGAGGAATAGTTCCGGCTGCTGATGGATAGCGACGTCCCGGCCATGGCGTTCTCGGTCTCTTGGGCTGACGCGCCGAGGATGGCGTCGCGCTGTCGGCTGGCGTCCAGCCTCGGGCGCGGTTCAGGACCGGGGCCGCGCAAATGACCTGATTTTGGGCGCCTGGGCCGCTTCAGCGCCGCGCGATGGCGCAGCCGGCCGCTAACACGATCCTTGCAGGCGCTAAGTCCAATCCCGGCGGCGACTTCCCCCACCGGAGCGACAGCATGAGGGCGTGCCGGCGGAGTGACCGGACGTGAGGACGAATGCGTTACAGAGCCTTCCAGGCGATGACCGACCTGATGGCGCCGGCGCGGGTTTCGGGCCAGCTCGGGACCGCGGCGTTTTCGGTCGCGCCGGCCTGGTTGCGCCAGATCCCCGGCCTGTCCCAGGCCGCCGCCGGCCTGGAGATGATGGCCCGCACCAGGCTCACCCATCGCCGCCCCGCCTATGGCCTGGAGACCGTGCGCATGGGCAATGAGGACGTGCCGGTGACCGAGGAGGTGGTGTCCAGCACCGCCTTCGGCGACCTGGTCCGCTTTCGCAAGGCGAGCGATCCGGACCAGCCGCGCATCCTGCTGGTGGCCCCGCTGTCGGGCCACTTCGCCACCCTGCTGCGGGGAACGGTCGAGACCCTGCTGCCCGACAACGACGTCTACATCACCGACTGGAGGAACGCCCGCGAGGCCCCGGTGGCGGCCGGCGCCTTCGGCTTCGATGAGTATGTGGAGCACGTCATCGCCTTTCTCGAGGCGATCGGGCCCGGCGCCCACCTGATGGCGGTCTGCCAGCCCTGCGCCCACGCCCTGGCCGCGGTGGCGATCATGGCCGAGGACGATCACCCGGCGACCCCGCTCAGCATGACCCTGATGGCCGGGCCCGTGGACACCCGGATCAACCCCACCCAGGTCAACGAACTGGCCACCACCCGGCCGATCGAATGGTTCGAGAAGGAGCTGATCTCCACCGTCCCGGCGCGCTACCCCGGCGCCGGCCGCCGGGTCTATCCAGGCTTCGTCCAGCTCACCGCCTTCATGCTGATGAACGTCGACCGGCACGTGGGCGCCCACATCGACATCTTCGGCCACCTGGCCGCTGGCCGGCGCGAGCAGGCCGACAAGGCCTTCGACTTCTATGACGAGTACTTCGCCGTCCTGGACCTGACGGCGGAGTTCTATCTGGAGACCGTCAGCCGGGTGTTCCAGGAGCATCTGCTGCCCAGGGGCGAGCTGGTCTGGCGCAACCGCAAGGTCGATCCCGCCGCCATCCGCAAGACGGCGCTGTTTACGGTGGAAGGCGAGCGCGACGACATCTGCTCGGTTGGCCAGACCGTGGCCGCCCACAGCCTCTGCAGCGGCGTGTTCGCCAACCGCAAGCGCCACCACCTGCAGCCCGGCGTCGGCCACTACGGCGTGTTCAGCGGCCGCAAGTGGTCGACCCAGATCTACCCCCTGGTCCGCAACCTGATCCTGGCCACGAACTAGATCCGGCGCCGTCGGCGAACCTCCGCCACGGGCGCACCGCCGCGAGGGCGCTTGCGGCGACGCTCCACGCCGATTTTTGCGCGACTGACGCGACGGGACCGGGACTATGCTCTCGTCCGCTGTCGCGGTCGCGCGGCGTATCCGAACGAGGACCTCGCGGGAGGGCACAGATGGACGTGAGCATGAGCGCCGCCGACGAGGCGTTCCGGCAGGAGGTGCGGACGTACTTCGCCACCGAGTACCCCCAGGCGATCATCGCCAAGCTGGCCAACGGCCAGACCCTGACCAAGGCCGACATGGTCGCGTCCGAAAAGGCGCTGGGCGCCAAGGGCTGGCTGGCCCCCGGCTGGCCGGAACGCTATGGCGGCGCGGGCTGGACGGTGACCCAGCGGTTCATCTTCGACGAGGAGCTGGAGAACGCCGGCGCGCCCAATGTCTCGCCGATGGGCCTGCTCTATGTGGCGCCGGTGATCTACACTTTCGGCTCCCAGGTGCAGAAGGACCGCTGGCTCGCCGACATCCTGGCCTCGCGGACCTTCTGGGCCCAGGGCTATTCCGAGCCGGAGGCCGGCTCGGACCTCGCATCCCTGCGCACGCGGGCCGAGCGGGACGGCGACCACTACCTGGTCTCGGGCGAGAAGACCTGGACCAGCGACGCCCACTACGCCGACTGGATCTTCTGCCTGGTGCGCACCTCGGACGAGCCGAGGAAGCAGGCCGGCATCACCTTCCTCTGCATCGACATGACCACGCCGGGCGTCGAGGTGAAGCCGATCATCACCATCGACGGCGGCCACCACCTGAACCGCGTGGTGTTCGACAAGGTCCGGGTCCCGGTGGAGAACCGCATCGGCGACGAGGGCATGGGCTGGACCTACGCCCGGCATCTGCTGAACCACGAGCGCACCTCCTACGCCCACGTGGCCGCCAAGCGCCAACAGGTGGCGAGCCTCAGGCGGCTCGCCACGAGCGCGCCCTGGGGCGACATGCTGGGCGAGGCGGGAACCGCCTTCCGCCGCCGGCTGGCCGAGGTCGAGGTCACCCTGGCCGGCCTGGAGTACACCACGCTGCGGGCCCTGGCCCCGCTCTCCAACGGCGAGGCGCCCGGCGACGAGAGCTCGATCATCAAGATCGCCGCGACCGAGGCCGCGCAATCGGTGACGGAACTGTTCCTGGAACTGGCCGGCCCCTACGCCCAGCCGTTCTTCCCCGATCGCCACGGCGCCGACTGGCGCGCCGGCCTCGAGGACATCCCGGCCTTCGCCGCCCCCGGAACCGCCGCCTACTTCTTCACCCGCGCCCAGACCATCTATGGCGGCGCGACCGAGATCCAGAAGAACATCATCGCCCGCCAACTGGGGATCTAAGGCCATGGCCCTCGTCGTCCATCATCTCGGCGTCTCGCAATCGGAGCGGATCGTCTGGCTCTGCGAGGAGCTGGGGATTCCCTACGAGCTGAAGCTCTACGACCGCGACCCGGTCACCCGCCTGGCGCCGGCGGCCTACAAGGCGCTGCATCCCATGGGGACCGCCCCGGTGATCACCGACGACGGCAAGGCGCTGGCCGAGTCCGGGGCAATCGTCGAATATATCATCGCCCGCCACGGCGACGGCCGGTTGGCGGTGAAGCCAGACCAGGACGGCTTCGCCGACTATGTGTTCTGGATGCACTTCGCCAACGGCTCGTTCGTGGCGACCGGGATGATGAACCTGGCGGCCAACGCGCTGGGCGCGCCGGCCGACCACCCGGGCCGCGGCTTCATCAATAGCCGCAGCGAAAAGGCCTACGCCCTGGTGGAGCAACGGCTGGGCGAGGCCGACTATTTCGCCGGCGACGCCTTCACCGCGGCCGACATCATGATGGTCTTCGTCCTGACCACCCTGCGGGTGTTCTCGGCGAAGGACCTGGCCGGCTTCCCGAACATCCGCGCCTATCTGCAGCGGATCGGCGCGCGCCCGGCCTATCGGCGGGCGATGGAGAAGGGCGATCCCGGCCGGCCGCCGCCGCTGGACTGACGGCCGGGCGGCCCGGACGCCGTCGCCCGGAGCATCCCCTGCGTCACGGCCATGACCGGCCTGGAACTTGCTTGGCGCCCGCAACACGTGTCCCGTTGAACAGCGCAGTGACGAGCTCCATGCGGATCGCCTTCTTCGTCCACCGCTTTCCGGTCATCTCGGAAGCCTTCATCACCAACGCCGCGGCGGGCCTGATCGACGCCGGCCACGAGGTGGACGTCTACGCCCTGCACGGCGACGGCGAGGCCGGCGAAAGTCGCCACAGGGTGGTCGCCGACTATGGCCTGGAGGCGCGCAGCCGCACCTTCCGCCTGCGCGAACAGCCCCGGCGGCGCCTGGCGCTCGCCCCCCTGGCGGGCGCGCGGCTGGTCGCCGCCCATGGCCTGGGGGCGCGCGCGGCGATCGACCGGCGGACCTTCGGCGCGGACGGGCCCAGCCTGATGTCCCTGCACGAGGCGGCCATGTTCCGCCACGGCGGGCGCTACGACATCCTGCATTGCCAGTTCGGGACACTGGCGCAGACCGTGCTGAACCACCGACGCGCCGGTTTCCTGTCGGGTCGGGTGCTGGTGCATTTCCGCGGCCACGACATCTCCAGCCATGTCCGCGAGCACGGGGAGGACGTCTATGACCCGGTGTTCGCCGAGGCCGACGGCTTCCTAGCGGTCTGCGACGCCTTCCGCGACCGGGCGATAGCGCTCGGCGCGCCCGCCGAGCGCGTGAGCGTGATCCCCTCCGGCGTGGCGGTCGGCGGGTTCCGCTACACCCCGCGCGGCTGGCGCCCGGACCGGCCGCTGAACCTGCTGGCCGTTGGCCGCCTGGTGGAGAAGAAGGGCTTCGCCTTCGCCATCGACGCCGTCGCCCGGGTGGCCGCCGAGGGCCTGGACGCCCGCCTGCTGATCATGGGCGACGGGCCGCTCCACGCGGCGCTGAGCGCCCGGGCCGCGGCGCACGGGATCGCCGATCGGGTGACCTTCTTCGGCGCCGCCGACCACGCCCAGGTCGCCGAGCAGCTCGACCGCGCGCACCTGTTCCTGGCCCCGTCGACGACCGCGGCGAACGGCGACAAGGAAGGCGTGATCAACACCCTCAAGGAGGCCATGGCCGCGGGCTGCCCGTTCGTCACCACCGACCACGGCGGCATCCCCGAACTGGTCGAGGGCCTCGACGCCGGGATCATGGTCCCCGAAGGCGACGCCGAGGCGCTGGCGCTGGCGCTGGTCGAGCTGCTCGAACGGCGCGCCGACTGGCCCGAAATGGGGCGGCGCGGACGCCGCCGCATCGTCGAGCGCTATTCCAACGAAGCGGTCACCCAAGCCACGGTCGCCGCCTATCAACGGGCGTCGGCGACGCCGCGGGCCGGAACGAGCAGAAGGCTGGAGCGCCATGCGAGCTGACGAGGGGGACAGCCTCGGGCGCGTGTCCATCGTGGTGACCCAGCGCGAGCGGGTCAGCGTGATGGGCGAGAGCCTGGACAACATCTACGAGGTCGCGGGCGGGGCCTTCGAGATCATCTATGTCACCGGCGGGCTGGCCGGCGCGCGGCGGCGCTGGCTGCGGGCCCAGGCGGCCCGGCGCGGCTTCACCCATGTCGAGGCCGGGCGGCGCCTGACCCCGGCGGAATCGCGCAACATCGGCGCGCGGCGGGCGAGCGGCGAATTCGTGGTGTTCGTCGAGAACGACGTGATCATCAGGCCAGGCTCCATCGAGGCCCTGGTGGCCTGCGCCGACGCGACCCGCGCCGACGTGGTCACGCCGCTGACCTGCGAAGGCCGCCCGCTGCACACCCACATCCACCACGTCGGCCACGAGATGCAGACGCAGACCCTCATCGACGGTCCCGAGGGCCAGCGCGACTACAACGAGGTCTATTACCTGCAGGGCCTGACGACGGAGCAAGCGAGCGACAAGCTGGTGCGCCGCCGCACCCAGGACTGCGAATTCCATTGCTTCCTCGCCCGCCGCGCCCTGCTGGAGCGCGTCGGCTATTTCGACCCCGACATCGTCTCGAAGGAGACCCTGGACTTCTCCTGGAACGTCCGCCGGGCCGGCGGCGACATCTGGCTGGAGCCTGAGGCGGTGGCGACCTTCCTGATCCCCTCCGCGTCCGATCCCGTGCGGCTGGGCGACCTGCCCGACTTCCTGCTGCGGTGGTCAGCGGAATGGCAGGGCCGCAGCCATGACGCGCTGAAGGCCAAGTGGGGCCTGGGCGAGGCCGGCTTCATCGCCAAGCGGCGCAAGCTGGAACACTGGCGGATCGTCGACCACGTGGTGAAGCCCGCCCTGGAGAAGGCGCCGGTGCTGGGCCGCCGCTGGGGCTTCGTCGAGCGCGGCGTCAGGCTGACCTATCCGGTGCTGGCCCTGGCCGCCTCGGCCATGGTGCGCCGATATGATCGCGACCGGCGCCGGGCGCCCCCGACAAGCGGCCCGCGCGCCGATGCCTGAACTGTTCGCCCGCGCCGGGCGCGCCGCCGCCTGGGCGGCGCTCGCCAAGTGGCTCGACATGATCGGCTCGACGCTCACCTTCCTGGTGATGGTGCGCCTGCTGGGGCCGCACAGCTTCGGCGTGTTCGGCATGGCGCTGCTGGCCATCCTGCTGCCGGAGACCGTGGTCGGCGGCGCGCTGAGCGACAGCCTGATCCAGCGGCGCGACCTGCGGCCGGGCCACGTGGCCGGCGCCTTCGTGCTGCATCTGGTCCTGGCCCTGGTCCTGTTCGCGGGCCTGGCGGCGCTGACGCCTTGGATCGCGCGCCTGTTCGGCGAGGCCGAGCTCGTCCAGCTGATCCCGGTAATGTCGGCGACCCTGGTGCTGATGGCGCTCAGCGCCGCCCCGGCCGCCCTGCTGCAACGGGACCTGAAGTTCGGGGCCATAGCCGCCGTGGACGCCGTGGGCACGGTGACCGCCGCCGTGGTCGGGGTGGCGCTGGGGCTTTCCGGCTTCGGCGTCTGGTCGCTGGTCTGGATGGAGGTCGCCCGCCGCGGCGTCCGCGCCCTGGGCTTCATCCTCGCCGCCCGCTGGCGGCCGAGTTTCGCCTTCAGCCCGGGCGACGTGGCCGAGCTGATGCGGTTCAACCTGCTGACGCTGGCCACCCGTCTGCTGTCACAGACCGACCTGGTGATCCCGCGCATGCTGGTCGGCGCGACCATGGGCGCCCAGGCCCTGGGCTATTTCAACCTCGCCTGGCGGATCTTCCAGCAGGGCAGCGCCGTGATCATCGCGCCGTTCAACGCCGTGGCCCTGCCGGTCGCCGCGGGCGTCCAGCACGACCGGGCCCAGCTGCACGCCGCGCTGGGCGGGGCGACGCGGGTGGCGGCCCTGGTCGCCTATCCGGCCTTCTTCGGCGCGGCGGCCATCGCGCCTGCGGCCATCCCGGTGCTGCTGGGCGCCAGCTGGATCCCGGCGATCCCGGTCATCCAGCTGATGCTGCTGATGGGCGTGCGGGCGGCGACCGCCTCGTTCAACGGCGGGGTGCTGCGCGGCGGCGGCCGGCCCGGCCTGCAGCTGGCCATCGTGCTGAGCGGCGTGGCCATATCCCTGGTCCTGGTCCCCATCGCCGGGCTCTGGGGCCTGACGGCGGTGGTCGGCGCCATGCTGGTCCGGGGCCTGGCCACCTGGGCGATCGGCGCTTGGCTGGTGCAGCGCGCCGTCGGCTATCCGGCCCGCCAGCAGTTCCTGATCGGCTGGGAGAGCCTGGCGGCGGCGGCGGTGATGGCCGGCGTGGTGATGATCGCCCATCGCGGCCTGGCCGGCGTCGCCTCAGGCTGGGCGTTGCTGCCGGCGCTGGCGGCGATCGGCGTGGCGACCCACCTGGCGATGCTGGCCCTGCTGGCGCCGGAGCTAGGCCGTCGCCTCTGGGGGATTCTGGGCGCCCTCGTACGCCGCGACCGCGGCCGGGCGGCGACCCTGCTGGGCCTGACCTGGGCGGCGACGGCCATCGACACCGAGGGTCTTCAGGACGGCGTGCAGGGCGAGCCGGGGTGAACGCGTGGGGCCGGCGACCCGCAGCAGGGTCGCGGCGCCGCGGACCAGCCGGGCGAGGTCGGCGCGGCGCAGGGCCTTGCCGATCCAGAAGGTGAGGCGCGCGGCGATGGCGGTGCGGATGGCGCGGCCGAGGCGGCCGGGGCCGACCGCCTGCGCCAGCCGGCGCTGCAGCGCCGGGGCGCCGATCAGGGCGTCGATCCCGTAGCGCGAGCCCAGCATCCGCGACAGGACCAGTTCGTCGGCGACGGTGAGCGCCGCGTCGGTGGTCGAGCGCGCCTGCGCCAGGCTCTCGAGCGCCAGGTCCCACAGGTTCTTGCGCGCGGCGATGACCGCCTTCTGAAACAGGGCGCGCCGGCGTTCCCGCGGCGACAGCGGCCGGCCGGGGCCGGGGCGGCCGAGGAACTCCTCCAGCGCCAGGTTCGGCAGCAGGTCCGCCAGCAGCCGGGCGTCGAAGGCCATCCACCGCGCCACCCGCTGGTGGGGGTGGTAGCGCAGCTTGACCGGGCCGCGCAGGCCGCGGTGCTGGCGTTGCCACAGGACCACCTGGCCGACGTCGGCGCCCTCGAAGCGGCGGGCGACCTGCAGCAGGATATTGTAGTCGACCGAGGCCAGCACGGTTTCGTCGATGCGCCCGATCGCGTCGAAGCAGGCGCGCCGGATCAGGGTGCAGGGCTGGCCCGTAATGAAGCAGTCCTCCATCAGGCTGACGAACAGGTTGCGGCGATCGTAGGTCGCCTCGGGCTCGTCGGGCTCGAACAGCTTTCCGCCCTCGGCGTCCTCTTGGAACTTGAGCAGGCGGCCGAAGGCGAAGCCCACGCGCGCATCGGCCATCGGCGCCAGCAGGGTCGCCAGGGCGCACGGGGGGGCGATGTCGTCGTCGTCCATCACCCAGATGAAGTCGCCGCTCGCCAGCTCCAGCCCGCGATTGATGGCGGCCGATTTGCCTTTGTTTTCGCCAAGATGGATGTGGCGCACGCGGTCGCCGAAGGCGGCGCAGACCGCCGCCGTGTCGTCCGTCGAGCCGTCGTCGAGCACCAGGACTTCGTGCGGCGTATGCGACTGCGCCAGCACGCTGACCAGCGCCTGCGCGATGTAGCGCGCGCGATTAAAGGTGGGCATCAGGACGGAAACCGTCGCCTTGGGTCGTACGATGCTCATAGGTGGAATACCCCTGGCGCCAGAGGCGGATCGCAGATGCGACGGCCTCGGGCGAGGCGTGCAGGCTTCGTGCCATCGCCGCCGCGGACGCGATAACCACGTTCTTTGAGCTTCCCTTCACCACGGCCGGTTAGTCTGCCCGCAAAGGCAAGCTGCAGCATGTCGAAGTTCGAACTCTACGTCCCGCGCACCCACCGGGCCAAACCGCGCCGCGACCCGGCGCTGACCCCCGCCTTCGCCCTGGCGGCGCTGGTTTTCGGCCTGGCGTTCGGCGCGACCTTCGTCCTCGACCCGGCGACGCCCGCGCCCGAGGCGCCGCCGGCGCCGCGCGCCGCCGCCCCCTGCCCGCCCACGCCGCTCGCCCGCAACGGCTCGATAGGGGATGGCCCCGCGCGTCCCGCCGCGCGCCGCGATCGCGTCGCCCGTGATCCCCAGGCGTTTCGGCGAGGCCGGGATGGCGATCACGACGGCCGCCTCGTCCGCATCGACGCCCCGGCCGATGGCGGCGGCGAACCGCACCTCGACCGCCTCGGCGCGGATCCCGGAGCCGGCGGCCCGCTGGCCGATGCGGGGGGCGCTCTTCCCGCTGCGGGCGAGGCCGCGACGGTCGACGCCCTGTCGCCGGCGGGGCCTGAGCCCGTCCGCGCGACGAATTGAGACGCCCAAAACGAGGCTCGTGTCCGGGAGCCTGCCCGCCGTCGACAGGTTGCACGGCGCGTGCTTTGCTCGCCGGGACTTGAACGACGGGGCTGGGGGCTTGAATGGCTGCGATCACCGCGACGCCGGAGAAGCTCGATGTCGGCCGGGTGTTCCAGGGGACCTTCGGCGTCATCTCCCGCAACTTCACCACCTTCCTGGTGCTGTCGCTGCTGTTCGGAGCGCTGCCATCGGTGTTGACCACCGTGGCCGCGGGCGGGCGGACCGGCCAGGCCTTCAGCCTGGACTGGCTGGGTCGCTTCGGGATCGGCTGGCTGGTGGCCCTGGTGAGCAACAGCGTCCTGCAGGGCGCGCTGGTCCACGCCACGGTGTCGGACCTCGACGGGCGCCGCGCCAGCGTGTCGGAATGCCTGCGGACGGGGTTGAACCACTTCCTGCCCCTGATCCTGGCGGGGTTCCTCTACGGCCTGCTGTTCGTCGGAGGCCTGGCGTTGTTCGTCGTGCCCGGGATCATCGCGCTGGTGACCTGGTGCGTCGTCTCGCCGGTCGTGGTCGTCGAGCGCACGGGCGTCCTCGGCGCCCTGGGCCGCGCCAGCGCCCTGACCAAGGGCAGCCGCTGGCGGATTTTCGGCCTGATGCTCATCTACGCCATCCTTGTCGGCGCGGTGCAGAGCGCGCTGATCAGCATGCTGGGCGGGCTGTCCGCGATCCGCTTGGGCGCGGCGATCTCGCCCGGCTATGTGGCGGTGACCGTGCTGGTCTCGCTGATCGGCGCCATATTGGGCTCGGCCGGGATCGCCGTGCTCTATTCCGAGCTGCGCCGCGTGCGCGACGGCGTGGGCGCTCGGGACCTGGCCTCGGTGTTCGACTAGCCAGCCTTGTCGAACTTGTCCTTGCGGCGGCGCCCGAACAGCAGGCCCGC
>Ga0307513_10007685_pt1 | contig 13927 bp, 9 predicted proteins | sample 15_EM_MG_FD_202174 | JGI IMG/M metagenome (GOLD analysis project Ga0307513, IMG submission 202174) | Populus trichocarpa ectomycorrhiza microbial communities from riparian zone in the Pacific Northwest, United States - 15_EM | ecosystem: Host-associated > Plants > Roots > Unclassified | place... | reverse complement strand
TATGAGTCAAGTAACGTCATAGTGTGAAATCCAACATACCTTATGACTCATAAGTATGAGTCATGTGAAATCTGCCTTGCTTAGTCACGATTTGTGACAGAAATCAACATTCTTTTTAGATATATGTGTAGAGGCTACTCTGCTCTGTCATCCTTACCCATTTATTTTCTTGCACACAGGAGTGTTGGTTCAAAATACTTACCCCTTGGAGTTGGTAACTGTATGGTAAAGGATGGGGTTTAAGATGTACTTTACCATCTCAACATATTTTCTGTCTGAGTGTGGTTCAGTTGCAGCGTACCAGAATTTTGTCCAAAATCAACCCACCCCACCCCTGCAGCGTACCACTTTTTTATGCCTGTCCCTTGTACAAGTAACAGGCAAGAAGGATACGAACAACATCCACCACGTCGGTTACAACCACAGCGATTGAAATTTCAACTCAGTTGACTTGTCATATTTTTGGTTTTCGACCAATCGAGATCCTTGGACCCCTCTTCACGACGGCTTCAAGTCTTTAGTCTAAGAGCATCCTACTCTTACTCTAATTTCATCACTGGAAGATAGATTTATCTCTTCCATCTATTATTTTTACTTCCTCATCTTCCATTAACTACACGGTATCTGTTAATTATGGTTAAGCGAGGTTCTACTACTTTTTCGGCAACCAAGGTTGCTAAAGCGGGGTTGGCGGCTTCAGTCGCGTTAACGAGGATATTGGAGTTGGAGAAGGAGGTGTCGAGGCTAAGGCATCATGTTTCTGTCCTATCAAAGAGGAATCATATGCTATTGAAAGAGATGGAAGAGAAGGCGGATGAGGAGAAGGATGATGGTGGTGTCGAGGTGGCTTCGCCCGTGAGGGTTCAGGAGCCTGAGCCACAAGTGGTGGTTGAGCCCGAGGTGCCGATGAGTGGTGTGATTGTGGGGGAGGGTGAGGAAGATGTTTGGGTGGCGCCTGTGGCGAGGCCAGCGGTGGCTGAGTCAAGAGTGGCGTTGGAAATTGAGGAACCCGAGGTGGCGATGGTGAGGCTGCCGAAGGGTAAGAAGAGAAGGTTGACGGTTGGGGATGTTGAGGAAGAGAGTGAGGATGAAACAGAGGTGATGACTGTGATTCCGATCGAGGATGAAGAGGAGGTGATCGTGGCTCCGGTGGGGCCGAGTTTGGACAGGGGGCGGAGAGAAGGAGTGATACCTGTTGGGCCTAGGAGGTTTATGCCTGTTAGACCTGAAAGTTATCAAGTGGTTAGGAGGGAGTACTGGTTTGTGGACGGGAGTTTAATTGGGAGGCGCAATGGGATGGTAGGTGATACTTATCATACCAGAGGGGGTAGTGCCCGTGCGCCGATGAGAGGTGATTTTGGGGGACGATTTGCGGGGAGAGGAACGAGGCCGTATCGTTGATTCTTGACCGGGGCCAAGAGGGGCTTAGGATTCGCAGCGGGCGGAGACCGTAGGCGCTAAAGACTCACATGATTAGGCTCGGGGCTTGCGTGTATTTCGGCGGTCGGTATTAGAGGAGATGGAATGTGGTTGGTGATTGTTAGAGTTTGTTTTTGTTGTTTTGTTTTTTTTGGTATTGTGGAATTTTTGGGGGTAAAGGGCGAGCAGCAGGCACAGGTCCACCTCACCCGTTAGGCGTACTGATAGGGTATTTGATTGCGGGGAAAGATGGGTTCGGGTCGACGGCCGGGTATGCGGATTGATGTATGTCTTCTGTTATTGTACCGCTCAGGAGGATGGGATGATGTAGTGAAGATTGGTTGAGAGGGTGTTTGATTGTTTGGCGGATAGGATGTGGTTGATTAGGGTCACGCTTTAGAGTAGCTTAGGTACCCGAAATGGAAAAAGTTTTAAAAAAAAAAAGTATACGAACATGAGACATTCACCATATATGGTAATTTGTCTGTGCGCCACATGTCTCATGTTCGTATACTTCTTGCCTGTAACCTGTACGTCCAAATAAGATTTTCACCCAAGTTTTGTCTCGAAATCGCAATGAGACGCCATAGGCTAACCCTTTGTGGCCAGAACTAGGCCCTTCAGGGCTCTTATTTTGACGCAATCGTAAGTTTCAGCTCAGCCGCTGCTTATTTCGACTACTAGCGCGGTGGCCGTTCTTGCCAGTTTTTGCGGTAGTATCCCCATCATTCATAACCCATCTTGGAGTTACTTAGTAACTTATTTGGGCCTACGATAACCTATCGGGAGTGCAGCAGTCGGTGAAACACCGCCTGTTAGCCAAGCAATAGTAGTTCGAATACCGTAGCCAGTCGTGAAAGTAAACATGGAAACAAGGTTGAGATAATCCTACCCGTAGTTAAGCATGTCGGATAGCCTCCCTGCGGAAATACTTACGAGATTAGTACTGAGAAGCGCCTGAGTCAAAGCCGGCACCTACTGGATTCTCCTAATTCAGAGTGAGATAGCCAAGACTATTACCGTAGTGTGGAGGAGAAATCTGGCTTTACTTCTTTTGCATATCTGAGCTAGACCGTGGATCTCTTAGAAAGCATGGATAGTAGGTAATGATATGACTCTGCTTGGGAAGAGAAGCACGCTGGGCGTGTGTTAAATGGTAGGCAGGGGGTGTGTCAGGTTTACTACAGGGATGGTTGTTGCTAAGTCTTGGCGAATGGGGGGGGGTGGTGCAAACCGTATGGGGACGGTTTTTCCTTTCTTTCTTTCCTTGCCACAACAACAGCAGGTTTTTTCTTCTTCTTCAGACAACGGGCAAAGGAAGACGTTTGGGAGAGTGCGCAACAAGAGGAAGGCTTGAGAGGAGGATCACCTGTACCTAAATAGTCGAACAACCAAGCAAGGTTGGACTTTCTTTTTCGCTTAGATTTTTTTTCCCCCGTGTGTTCTTCCACGTGAAGGGTTTGTCGATTAGCTTAGGAGGGTTGAATTGATCGTGGCTGTGGTATCTCTCTTTCCAGATAGGATTTTATGATAGTGACAATTGTTGGCTCGTACCCCTTGTGATTCTAAAAGTAGTGCTGGTTTTCTTTATTTCAGTACCACATCGAAAGGTTTTTTCAAAATGCGGAAATTGGTGTTGCTATATACTTGCTGCATAGGGACATATAAAAGTATCCGGACACCCTGGCTCTGATTTGTATGCGTCTTGGCGCCAAAGTGTCCGCATACTTTCGAAATTGGCTCGTAGACTTTCTCCGCCCTTTAGTTCCCCTACAATCCTCCCACAGCAGGGCCACAATGATATCCTCCCCGTCGCCAAGACTCCCTACCAGTAGTCTCCTATGCGAGGACTTATGCGGAGTGGAGTCGACCAGCTCTTGCAACACGGTTTACCGAGAAGTAATGCGGGAATACCTATCCACCTCTAAAATCGGCCCCGATATTCCAGACACTTTTTAACTATTGTCGATCGAAACGGTCTGCTGAGTTTACATACACTCTTATTTCAGAGGAGGATGTCTTAATCCCAATTCTAACATCGCACTTATGGGAAAATGGGAATCTTTGTGTACACAAATGATAAATTAGAAAGACTTCCGCCTTCCACCTTTCTTTCTCATCCTCACTTTCCTCACGATAACATTCACCATACTCCTTCGCTTCCCATCTAATCTCTTCGCTTCCGTTCTCTTCTCCTGATTTTCTTTTCCATTCATCTTCCCTTCGCTTCTCCCCGACTTCTCTTCCTGCTCCCCTGTGCTCCCTTCTCCGACTTCTCGCGTATTCTTGTGTGCCCTTTACATGAGAGATAACGAACTCCAGATATATAGCCGTAGTTCTCGGTGCGCCAAGGTGACGCTAGCGATCACATCACTGAGCGCTGGTCATTCGCAATATCACCAGGGCCCCATTACTGCCCCGGTAGTAGCTGCAATATTTTTTCAAGAGTCATACTTCCCGCGGAGTTCTCTGGACGGAACACCACGTCGGGAGGGGGACTCTAAGCCTAGCCCCATGGGCCTCGTGTATACGGAATTCACGAAGGGGCGTCTTACCCTCCTTTGAACGTCATCTCAGCTAAGTTACCATATCCTGTCTGATGTCGGGCGTCGGCTCACAAGGTCTCACTCGCCCCAAGAGAATAAATTAATTGCTTCAGTCAACAGAAATAACAAGGCGATCAAATCAAGTCGGATCCAGCAACGAGAACCGACAAACAAGGGAATCGATATGAGCCCAAGAGTAAGCGAGTCAGATACACCACGGGTCTTAACCCGCGCGATCCACACCCTCCTCCCCCGTGGCATTGATTCTTAGAAGGGGCATAGGCATAGCAACCCTTGCAGTGGCCGGGCTCAGTAAACTTAACACTGCAACCCTAATCGCTTCCCCTCTAACCCGCTCAGCGGGTGTTATTTCCTGTTGCTCAAACCCCCTAGGAATAGTGGATGCTGCTGTCATGCTGGGCGCATTGTAGCAAGTGGCTCGGCCACGTTGGCACCAGTCTTAAATCAAAGGAAGTTTGCCTACTAGGCCCTATCTCCCAGCATTATCTCACGCGGTAAGCACTGAATGATGGAAGGGATGAAGGGGTACCTTTGTGCTGATTGTTATGTTTCTTGTAGCTGCGTCACGGGAACTCCTCTAAGGTCGGTGCAGATACCGTAGCTGCACTACCCCCACCCTGTTCGGACACACTGGTAAGGACCCCGGACTCCGACGGGAACTCGAGCAGGGTGGCCATCGGGTGTGTATATTCAACTACAGCTTCGCGGGAGTGTGGTTCAGTGGGGTTGGATGGCAGGCCCTCTGAGGGGGGCCCTCCTCGCGATTTTGCAGATCCAAGAAGCCCTCAAAGCAGGAATCGTCTGTAGGGCAGATGACCTCTTGGACGCTACTCGCTTATCAGGATATGGGGGCGAACCTCGCTATTGCCGCAGCAGGGGATTCCGGATAAGTTCCTGAATTCCATTCAGGACTTAAGGAGTCCGCCAGGGGGTCAGCTGGGCTCCATATAGGGCTACAAGTCCAACAATAGCGGAAACATTGTTACCCCCATCTCATTTTAATACCACCTACCACTTTGACTCAGCTTGAGTGTGGGGCACTTACTAGGTTGAGATCCTTCCCAGCTACCTCCTTGCCAGAAATCCCGTATTGATGAACTGGGCTGTCCGAGTAACTCCAGTCTTTGCCAAATACGGTACGTCAGCATAGCCGGTCAGGGGCCTTCGATCAAAGCAGTCCATTTTCTACCGAGTCTGGCCTGCAGTTTAGCCGACTCTTACCTGCCTCTATTTGAACCAACCCTAACAAGAGAGTCATAGTCTATGTCGAAATATAGAACAGCACTCCCGGGGGTGTCACCAAGCTCCTTCACGGACACTGCACATAGCAGCCCTCTTATACATGAAAGAAAGCTAGGAAGTGGAATTCTGGGATTTCACTGTCGCCAAGCGCAATGGCTAGAATTGAATTTGCATCGCATCGAGACAATTAAAGGTGTGTCTCATTTCTTATTTGGGTTTTAATATCCACTCCGAGTCCTCATGTTTGCCGGCCAGATGCCGGCTGGAGAGTATCATATGCTTGCTTTGCTGGTGTAGTTACCAGTTTCTTTGAAATGTAGACTAAATTGAACATGCAATTCATAGCGCCTGATATGCCTTCAAGTCATAACACATGATTACAGATATTTTCAATTCCGTACCCCGCATTGGGAACCTTGAAATTAGCCCTCTCACCATGTATTCAAACTATCTACCACTCGATATACCCGCCATGGGGTTAAGTTGTCACCCAGGAGAGCGAGATTTTGTGAGATTCAGTCAAAGGAACCCTACCATAACTCCAAGGCTTGTTGAGAAAGGCCTTGTGCGCCCGATCCGATATTGGTTCATACAAGTCAATCAAACAATACGGACAAATACCTAACCCCAGAGCCCAGCTGCATTTCTTCGCTTCTTCAATATGTTGTATTGATTGTATTTGCCTGCATTTCTGTTGAGTCTTGTAGCTTACGGGTAGCCACCCTCATTGCGTTATATTATGGAGAGCCTATGCAGATGGCATTAAGGGCTAATCGTGCGGTTACACTCATTTCTCAGTCCTATCCTGTTACGCTAGCAGACTCACACTTGAGAAACAGAACTCAATTAATTCCTTCTTGCCTCCTGCACTACACACCAGCCATAGTATCATGTTATCAGAAAATTCAAGTGTTATAGATTAATTAGGTAGGGATGAAAAGTGACTCCTGCATATGAATACCTGTATTCCAACGATAGAATTGCTTGAAATCATTAACATGACATCTAGAAAAAATTGCTTGCTCTTAATATCCATAATAGGTGAAAATATTCAATTTGGAATATTGTATGCGGAGAGCGTGACGAGGGCGAGTATTCTACGCTGGCATTATTCTAGGGTAATATAGCTGGCGGCTACTTGAGTTGAGGGTGGGTATCTACTAACCAAACAAATTGTTTGGAAGAGTTTGCTCGAGTTGTGACTCTCTGCCTTTTTCCATGCCCTAAGTATTAGGCGAGGTGGAATTTATCATAATAATAATATTATTGTATGGTAGGTATTAACCGGTATGATATGTAATATACATGACAGGTGGGCATTACATATACACGGGATCTCCAACCAACTCCACAGTCATGGAGCCTCACCTAGAGGGAGGATTTTTCCACTAGAACTCACAAATGAGTTAAGGAGGGAGGCTCGCCAGGTGTACCTCCCTAGTTGGGCCCCTGGAAACCCTCTCAGTAGGAATTTTGGTGGTATTTTTTATCTATACTGGTGGCTCAACCCTAGCCTGACCGAAGGAATTCTTTCACAGTTAGTCTCAATTGATATTATCGCAGGAGAATGTACAGTATGTCTAAATGCTTATAGAACTGCGGAGGCAAACAGAAACGCGACATCAGCATTGGGGATGTCATTCCAGTACCCCCTCTTTCAGCACCACCGGATCGCTTATCCATTTCGAGTCCAAAATCGCTCCACACACATTTCTCCAATTCAAACCATGATCTCGCGCTTCTGTTACCTGCCATTCATAGTCTTCCGATACAGGATAACACCAGCAGTTAAAAGAAACCAGTGAAAATCTAGGGCTAGTTATGGGCGAAGAGCTTATAGGCTATATTCAAGTTGTGTACTTTTGCGATAATTCTATACTGTGTCAGAGGTTACACCTACTATGGTACCCTATCGATATTCCCACCAGGTCCAAATCAGTTACAGAATATAGCCTAACTACCTCACGCCTCAAAACTACCGCCCTCGCCATTCTGTTGATACCACTAGACCATGCACCGGTGAAGGATATTCGGTAATTTAGAGTCAGGGCTGTGGTTCAATGACTTGGGACCTCCCTTGCTAGCATACGGCGGAACCAGTATTGGAGTATAATAGTATGGAAAGGGGGCTGCTAGAGGTCGCTTGACAGTAGTGAGAGGAATTAGATTGAGGAGATAGACTAGCTATTTACGCATCTAGGATAGGTGTCTTCTAGCTTACTATCTATTCCTACCCCATTGCCTGCGAAGGCGGTACTGTACTATACATCGCTATCCACGATACCCAAAACCAATACCAACATAAACGAATAATAGGAATGAACAACAAGAACAGGGTCAGCCAGAACTCCAATGGGGGGAAAGGGCGGAGGAGGGGAAGATAAAAAATACAGGTGGGTAAATAGCAAATAGACAACGGAAACCAGAAAAACGCCTTTATCAAAATATATTTGTAAACCATGGAGAACCTGCCACTCGGAAGTGTTGACGGAAGGGAAATATGTCTAGTGACAATTGTAAAGGAGAAAAACGAAAAGACAAATAAGAGAGGCGGTGATAAGAGAGCGGTCGACGGCAAATGAGAGGGTAGATTGAGTGTTAGAATGGGTGTCAGTTTTCCGCGGAGGGTACCAAAGCTCTGGGGACCAGATGGAGGGAGACAGGGTAACTAGGGTGATTGGGCTGAGGGGCCGCTACCTGTGGGCTTGGAAATAGAATCCGGGAGGTTCACTATCCTGGATGTTGAAGGGGGGCTGCTAGCAGGGGTTCAGGTAGGACATTAGAGTGCGTCACGTCGGTGTTTAAATCATGAGATCGGAGTTGCATCCCCACCACACTCGTCCCGGGTCATAGAGGAGGATGAGGGGGATGTGGGGCTACCGCGATCCGCCGCGGGGTAATTGACATCGCGACGCACCCGTGGGATGCTCACAACTGCATTACGTCCTTCGGAGAGAGCTGGCGGCTATGGGGTTTGGTTTGTGTCATCTTTCCGTTCCATAAGCATCTTGACTATTCCCTCATGCCCGCCCTCGGCGGCCCACGAGAGGGGTGTCCGGCCATACTCGGTGTCCGCCTGGTCGGGATTGACGCTCTCTCGTTCCAAAAGCATCTTTACTATTCCCTCGTGCCCGTTCTGAGCCGCCCACCACAGTGGTGTCCGGCCATATTCGGTGTCTGAATGGTCGGGATTGATGCCCTCTTGTTCCAAAAGTATCTTTACAATCCCTTCATGCTCGCCCTCAGCCGCCCACCACAGTGGTGTCCGGCTATGTTGGGTGTCTGCCCGATCAGGATTGATGCCCTCTCGTTCCAAAAGAATCTTTACAATTCCCTCATGCCCGCCCTCAGCCGCCCACCACAGCGGCGTCCGGTAATATTTGGTATCTGCTTGGTCGGGATTGACGTCTCGTTCTAAAAGCATCTTTAATATTCCCTCATGTCCGCCCTCGGCCGCCCACCACAGTGGTGTCCGGCTATATTCGGTATCTGCTTGGTCGGGATTGACGTCTCGTTCTAAAAGCATCTTTAATATTCCCTCATGTCCGCCCTCAGCAGCCCACCACAATGGTGTCCGGCCATGTTTGGTGTCCGCCTGGTCGGGATTGACGCCCTCTTGCTGCAAAAGCATCTTTGCTATTCCCTCAAGCCCGCCCTCAGCCGCCCACCACAGTGGCGTCCGGCCATATTCTGTGTCTGCTTGGTTGTGGTTGACGCCCTCTCGTTCCAAAAGCATCTTTATTATTCCCTCATGCCAACCCTCGGCTGCCCACCATAGTGGTGTCCGGCAATATTTGGTGTCCGCTTGGTCGGGATTGACGTCGTCTCGTTGTAAAAGCATATTTACTATTCCCTCATGCCCACTCCTAGCCGCCCACCAAAGTGGTGTCCGGCTATATTCGGTGTCTGCCAGGTCGGGATTGATGTCCTCTCGTCCTAGAAAAATCTTTACCACCTCCTCGTGCTCTCTTGCAGCTGCCCACGTGAGAGCCGTCATTCCCATGCAATCGTATGCATTAACGTCCCATTCCTTCATCTCCAATACAGCAGGCGCTATCTCCGCGATCCCGAGAAATGCTACTCCGTGGAGCCCCGTAAATCCCCTGGGTCTTCCCATCTGGCGAAAGTACGGGCCCTCGTCGCCTTCCCGATCATGGTGCAATAATAGTAGTCGGGTAGATATATGCTCATCAAATCTATCGAGAAGCCTTAGCGCAAGTATTTTGACATTTCCCGTCATCCCCTTTCTCGTGTGCTTCCCCCAGTAGATAGAAGCATATTCTAGAAGGGGGGCCGTTGCAGGGGCCGAGTCGAGAGTTGGCGAAAGATCCTCTATACACCCAAAATTGAGGTATGTTAAGCAAACCTCGGCAATTGTTGAGTGAGGACTTTGGAATAGGGTCGGATCGCCCGAGAGATGCTCGTGAAGAGTGAGGTGTAACAGTCGGACGGTGGACGAAAACGCCTCGATCGTGACAAGACCCAGACAAGATGATACGAGTGTCCGTAACGCTGGAACGCTTTCCGGATCCAGATCTGTGGATCCTATCTCCACCCCTAAGGCGTGACAGAGCTCCTGGGCTCGTAATGGCCGTTCTAAATGCAACACCCACATCAGGACTTTCATCCCGAGTACTGATTTATATCCTTTCTGGGCTTTCAGTCGCGTTAGGGCTGCCGTGTAGGAATCACTCAATCCATTGCCTCGTGTCACCTGTTCCAGTTTCTTTCTTCTCCGGGGGATTGTCGCTTCTCCTAGAATAGCGTCGACGTTGAGCGAAACAAGGAGGAATCTACAGTTCACGAAATCATTCGTCAGTATACATCACTCACGGAGTGGAGATGCAAAATGGCCCTACGCACATATCAGATATCTTTTCTAGGATAACTCTCACAATATCGGCCCGCAAATCTTCGGTCATCGCCTCTGGCTCAGCGTCCCTGCCTAATCTCGTCTCCACATAATTCCGGATGTCATTCGTAATAGGGCTGATGGGTGCCACAACAATCTTGGTAAAATATAGTTGAATATCTTCCCGAACATGGGGCCTCCCAGTGAGAAATATTCGCGTGCTAGGGGACTCCCGAACAATATCCCTCAGAGACTCGAGAAGCTCTGGCAGACATTCCGGTAAACACTCGTCTAAAGCATCCACGCAGATGAAAACCTGGGGTAGCGAAGCAATAACAGTCCTCAACACCCTCATCAGATCTGCAAGTCGTGGCCCCCTATCACCAACCTCCTGTTGCGCTTTTTGAAACGCCTCCCGTAGATCCTCCGCGATCCCTCCTCTACCCACCAGCTGCTTCAGAATTGCGCCGATGACGTTCGCGATTGTCTGCTCTTCCCGGGAAACGAAGTCGCAGTAGAAGGCTGCAACCGCAATACCTTCCTCCCGCGCCTGATCGCACAGGCTGTCTATCACCAAGGAGCTGGTGATTCTAGCTGTCAGTGTCAATTACTTCTTTAAAATAATCCCGCTTCTCACCTCAGATATGTTTTGCCGACTCCGGGATTCCCGGGGCAAAACAAGACTGCCTTATCGGCTCCACCCGAACCACCCCTCCACTCCCTCCACTCTCCCGTTTCCAAAAACCAACCCCCTACACCGTCGAACCGATCGGTGCGCACGCCGTGGTGTCTCTTATACGGCTCCAGTGGAGAGAGCCAGCGCATAATCTGCGCATCCTCCTCGGCGTTAACGTTATAGAAGATGTTGACACTACCTATTGTATTGCTGGAGTGGACATTACCGTCGCCGATGCTGATCGAATATGAAGTTTGGGCCATGGTATTCTATCCAAAATGTTGGTTGAACGTAGAAATGGTGTAGCGATTTGAAGGGGGATAGGGGAGTCTATGAACCTCCTGTCATCAGAGCCGAAAAAAGCGGGGCGATGTGGCTTGTTGTGGCAACCCTTATCCAATCATATCCCCTTGAGAGAGCCTCAATGACCACCACGAGACTGTCTCACAAGCGCTTCTACAGAGTGGCTGCTAGAATACAGGTTATGATGGTATTATAATCCCAGTAGTAGATGTTGTATTAGGAGCAGAGAAGAGCGCAAGCGACAGGAAGCGCACATGTGATGGAGGAAGACTGAAGTATGGACGGGAGTTATACATGTGGAAGCCTTTACCGTACTACAATACTTAAGGTAACCTTTCGCTGGCAACCTCCATAGAGAATAGACACCACGACATCCTTCTCCTATCACCACGCCTACACGATCGTGCCACCACCACCATCACTGTGGAGGCAAGCACAAACGCGACATCGGTATTGGGCATGCCATCAAGTAGCTCTTCTTCCAGAACTACCTGATCCTTTATCGGTTCCAAAATCGCACCGCACACATTTCTCCAATACAAACCATGACCTTGCGCTTTTGTTACCTGCTATATATAGTCTTCTGGTATAGGACACCAATGGTTAAAGAAACCGATGAGAACCCAGAGCCAGTTATTGATGAAGAGCTTATATAGACTATGTTTAAGTTTTGTGCTTTTTCGATATTTCTATGATGTACCGGAGCTCCACCTATTATCGTACCCCACAGACCTTCCCACTAGAGCAGGCGAAATCATGATCTCACACAAATATGGAATCTAGCCTAACTACCGAACACCACAAAATCACCGCCCCCACCATCCTATTGATACTAATAGACTATGCCCCGGTGAAGGATATCCGTTGGGTTAGGTTTAGGGCTGCAGTTCAATCATTTGGGACCTCTCTTGCTAGCATATGGCAGAACTAGTATTGGAGCGACAGTCTGTAGAGGGAGTCACTAGAGATCGCTTGACAGTAGTAAGAGGAGTTTGGCTGAGGAGATAGACTAGCTGTTTGCGGACCTAGTAAAGGTGTCTTCTAGTTTAATTTCGACTCCTACCCAATTTCTTGTGACGGGCCGTACGGTACTACTTGTATACACAACTATCCACAAAACCTAAAACAAATACCAACATAATGAACAATAGGAATGAACAACAATAATAGCGTTAGTCTAACCAGACTCCAATGGAGGAAAAGGACGAAGAAGGAAAAAAAAAAGGACAAGTTGATAAGTAGCAAATAGACGGCGGAAACCAGAAAAACGGTCTTATGAAACTATATTTGTAAATCTATGGAGGTCTTGCTTACACCAATCCTTCACCCGGCAAGTATTTACGGAAGGAGAATATATCCAGTGACGACGAAAGAAATATGTAAAGGAGGAAAGCGAAAAGACAAACAAGAGAGGCGATGATAAATGACCTATCGACGGCAAATGAGAATATGGGTTGAGTATTAGAATGGGCGTCAGTTTTCCGCGGAGGGTACCGGAGCTCCGAGGGCCAGATGAAGAGAGACCGGGGCCACCGGGGTGGTTGGGCCGAGGGACCGCCATCCGCAGGCCCGGGAATAGAATCCCCGAGGTGCAACAGCCTCGGTAGTTGATGGTGGGCTGCTGGGAGGGGTTCAGGTTGGAAATTAAAGTCCGTCATGTCGGTATTTGAATCGTGCGATTGGAGTTGCATCCCCACCACACACTCGTCCCGGGTCAGAGATGATGGTGGGAGGGATGTTGGGCTACCGCGATCTGCTGCGACGCAATTGACATTGCCACGCTCCTGTTGAATGCTCACGATTGTATCATGTTCTTCGGAAAGAGCCAGCGGCTGCGGGGTTTGGTTCGTGCTATCCGGCGTAGCAGCGCAGACATCTCTGCGCTGCGAAAGCATCTTTACTATTCCCTCATGCCCTTTCTCAGCCGCCCACGAGAGTGGTGTCTGGCCATACAAGGTGACTGCCTGGTTGAGATTGACCCCCTCTTGTTCCAAAAGCATCTTTACTATTCCCTCATTCCCATTCTCAGCCGCCCACCAGAGTGGTGTCCGGCCATATTCGGTGTCGGCCTTGTCGGGATTGACCCCCTCTTGTTCCAAAAGCATCTTTACTATTCCCTCATGCCCTTTCTCAGCCGCCCACGAGAGTAGTGCCTGGCCATACAAGGTGACTGCCTGGTTGAGATTGACATCTTTTTGTCCCAAAAGCATCAATACTATTCCCTCATACCCATTCTCAGCCGCCCACCAGAGTGGTGTCCGGCCATAAAAGGTGTCTGCCTTGTCGGGATTGACCCCCTCTTGTTCCAAAAGCATCTTTACTATTCCCTCGTGCCCATTCCGAGCCGCCCGCGAGAGTGGTGTCTGGTCATACAAGGTGTCTGCCTGGTTGAGATTGACACCTTTTCGTCCCAAAAGCATCTTTACTATTCCCTCATGCCCTTTCTCAGCCGCCCACGAGAGTGGTGTCCGGCCATATTCGGTGTCTGCCTTGTCGGGATTGACCCCCTCTTGTTCCAAAAGCATCTTTACTATTCCCTCATGCCCATTCCGAGCCGCCCACGAGAGTGGTGTCCGGCCATATTCGGTGTCTACCTTGTCGGGATTGACCCCCTCTTGTTCCAAAAGCATATTTACTATTCCCTCATGCCCATTCCGAGCCGCCCGCGAGAGTGGTGTCCGGCCATATTTGGTGTCTGCCTTGTCGGGATTGACCCCCTCTTGTTCCAAAAGCATCTTTACTATTCCCTCATGCCCTTTCTCAGCCGCCCACGAGAGTGGTGTCTGGCCATACAAGGTGACTGCCTGGTTGAGATTGACATCTTTTCGTCCCAAAAGCATCTTTACTATTCCCAAATGCCCATCCTCA
>Ga0307513_10007684_pt1 | contig 13927 bp, 15 predicted proteins | sample 15_EM_MG_FD_202174 | JGI IMG/M metagenome (GOLD analysis project Ga0307513, IMG submission 202174) | Populus trichocarpa ectomycorrhiza microbial communities from riparian zone in the Pacific Northwest, United States - 15_EM | ecosystem: Host-associated > Plants > Roots > Unclassified | place... | reverse complement strand
GCTCTGGCAATAATGATGATTCCACGTCTGGTTCTAGATGGGGGGCGCCTGGATGGGAGGATGCGCCCTGGAGGTGATTGTATATCGTCTTGGGCTTTGGAAGAATTTTCGGGCTGTGTATTTGTGCCTTTTTTCCTCTTTTTTCCCCCATGTGATCTTTTCTCCAGTTTTGTGTCGTCCGTCTATGATTTCATTGTGTAGTATATATTCTTGCATTTAACACTATTCATTTTTCATTCAGTAGCATCTAACATCCACCTTCATTGACATCATCCAATAGCTTTTTCTGGTTCAAAGTCTTCGATTAACCCCCGTTTTTATGCATTCTGTACTTATGACATATCCATCTTACGATCAATTTATTTCTTCATGTCTAGTTGTTGTGCGTTTCTCGTCCGGTACAAAAAATATAGAGGAGTCATGGATCTTTTATCTCAACGATATCAGTGTTGAGTCAATTGAAATTGTAAGGTGGTGTTCAATCAGAATTCAGCAATTCCCAACCAATGTTTCGCAGTGTGATTCCTGAGCATGTTAGCTTGGTGAAGGCGAGTAAGTAATTGGGCCCCAAACTAGAAAGTCACTACTCGAATCTGGCGAGAATAAGAAGGGCGGTGGCCAAGAAAAAATATGCTATATGTTTCTCCGCATCCTCGAATCTGCTGAATGCCCCACTAGTAGCCGGACTGGTACCAGTCCCATTTGGACACGAGAGCTCGGAGTAGATCGTGGCGTCTTGAGGCCCAGGTTGGATGGGGTTACATCTAAAGTAAAAATCAAGTTCAAAGGTTAAATACAAAGTACACATACAGCCAACCTAAAACCATAATTTTCAATGCATTTAAATTAGAGACTTACCCAGGCAACTTCGTCAATTGTCCATCGATTGTCTCATCCACAGTTGGGGGGATCTTGCACCCATCAGCGAGCGTTGTGTTGGCAACAGTGAGGAATGAGCAGGCCTCTGTAATTCCAGAACCGGTTTGGTCGTTTGGGTTGTTGCATTTGTCAATGGCGTTTTGGAGGGCCCTGGTGTCGAAGTTCAAAATAAATGGTGTTGGATGGACAGGGAAAAATAAACCATACGTTGTGTCCCATCCGTTTTGGAAGTCACCATGCCAGGAATATCCAGTCGGGTCACTAAATCAGTAAAACTAATGAAAAGATAACCTGATTTCGTGAATGTCTACATACCCTGTTGCTGGAAGGCCCGACATCCCTGATTCAATACCTTATTACTTTGAACGCGAAGACAATAACGTACACCAGACAAACGGCCACGAATCCTTGCTTGGATCCCACCTTGAAGCCATGGAATGCACGTCCCAAGTTACCTGAAAGACGGGGAAGTCAGAGAAACACATTTCAGGTTATTTTTGGTTACCTCGTAAAGGATTTTTATCAGGGGTACAGGATGTGTAGGTGGACAAGAGCCATTGTCCAAATCCGAAAGGTAGGCCGTATGCGAAGCATGGTTTGGCGAGTCGACATTCTGCACAATGAGATAAACTTAGAGTCGTCAATCGCTAACAAGCAGTGAAATGCTCACAACCCCATCCCAACAGGCAGGCATATGGATACGGGCATTTAATCCTGCCTATAAAGGACGGTAAACGAAGATTCGATAGGTATACAATTCACCGACAACGAACCTCGCAATCGGTGGTCGGAAAACCAGTCTCTGGTGAGCCACACTCCTGTAAGCTTAGGGAGAGGGGTAGCGATGGTCCACTCACTTGAGTTAATGCTGTTGTACCCAGTCGTTGTCGTATACCTCAAACACTCCCACTCCACAGCCCTTTCCGCGAGCTCTCCTTGTGACCCCTCCCCTGGGATGAATCTATAAATCCAGCCAGTAAGCAAACATCCGAAAAAATACCTTGTTATAGAATCTCACTTTCGTGATCGCCGCACAGGGGTTCCACTAATCATCTTGAATCCAGGTGGGAACGCCTTTAGGCCTGAACCACCATTGGTTACATCCCCATTACCTCGGTTCTGGTAGTACACAAGCAAACCTGTTCACGGAATCAGGACCGTTTCAACAAGGATCAAGGGGTGTCTCTTTTTCCTCACCTCCATTTGGGACTGGTTCGAAAAGGGCAGTGTTTGGGTCATGAAAGTATAGCTTTGGAAACCCTAGAGATGAATGATGATGAGCGATGAACTCGTGTTGCGTTGAGTGAAAGTTAATGTTACAGTAGTTCGATTGATCCTAGAAAATTAATCGAACTGTTCGAATTTTAGCGTCATGACCGCTGCATGAAGACCCTCACCTGAGTTACCAGACAATTCGTACACGTTGAGGCACGTAACGTAAAATACGTGCTATTCGAGGCAAAGTCTGCGATCGCGGCTTGCTCAGTGTTCTTCCATATCAAGAGACCAGGATATCCTTACGATTGGCCCCATGTATAGTCTGTAAATCCCAGTTGAACTGAACCTCAATTGGAGAGACATATACTTACATGGACGTGATTTGAGGGCGAAATCCCTGGAGAAATGATGGGGTCAAGCCGCTCTGCGTACCCGCGTCAGACGAACAGCCTTGAACCACGAAGTTAAAGTGCTCGTAGTTCGAACCTTGCACCAAGGGAGTGGTACAAGCCACTCTGAACCACGCATTCGCCAGCTGGGATAGGAAAACGGGGAGTAACACGAGGTGGGCGGACGGCCCCATCTCTGAATTGACTGGGGTAGATAAATGTAGGTTTGGCAACAAAATCTCTTACACTTCAACGTTACCGCCTTTCTATCGCCTTTCACTACAGCAAGGAAAAATCGGGCAGGGACCACGCCCCTTCCAGGCACCTCAGAGACATAATGAAATCTTGTCGACAGAACGTGCACAAGGCAGATGGGCCGCCAGGTGGTGGGAGAATTCAAGTTCTGTGATCGTTTGATCGGCTGTTGAGTGGGAATCGACATGGAATCGAAGTGTGTTAGATCAATTCACGGTCAAGGTTATGATCAAGACTCCAGACTCTAGAGTGAGGATAATCACCAAAAAAATGATTACCGTAATATTGATTTCCTTCTACTCCTACATATTTTTTTTGAAGACTGGCCAGCTGGGCGTAGGATTAATGATTTTGATATATAAAATGCATAGGACTTACTTGGCTCTGCTGACATGCCAACTTTCTGACAAACCTTAAGCTTCGGCGCGTGCCAGTGTCCGAAGGCACGCAAGACAATCTTCATTCAATATTCATCTCAGCGCAAGTACTTTTCCGAATCTACGCGAAATTCAACGTTCCAAGCCCACCTCAACACGTTCACATCAGCATAAAACTCGGAGCGCTCATCCGATCCTCTTCTGACTCCCCGCCTTTCCGCTATCCAGCGCGTCCGAGTGCCCTCGGATGGGGAAAACGATATTACGACAACTGAGTGTAAACTTGGTAAATGGTAGGAATAATTTGATGATCTGGAGAAACATCTCAAGCGTCTGCCCCCATATATTTCTATCGCAAAGCACCGAGAGCTCGCTGGGGTTGTGTCTGGTCAGAACCGGCAACTCTCCATGATCGCCGCCTTTCAGCCGTCTTTCTTTCCACCCTCACCCCTTCCTTCAACCTCTTCAATGAACCTCCTTTGCTGCATCGCCTCCGCTGTCGGTTCGGGGTGCCATTTCTATTCTATGGGAGAGTTGCCTCTGCCAGCCTGTCTGTCCACAAACGTGGCCTCCTGACATTTGAAGAGCTTGAGTACCCCATTGGAACTAACGGTCATTCGCATCCTGATCAGTCCAATGAGCCAACACAAAACTAGTACCACGTCCACACCTCCTGGTGATCTGATGTCGGCCGTTCCAACCCTGTACCACGTATAACGTCGGCCTCATACACATGTACACCGAGAGCTGGCAAGAGGTCTAAATTTATTCTCTGCGGCTGACGAAGGCATCGTGATTCGTGATGGTAGAGAAATGGATGATTGATGAGGCCTGAGGACTAGAACCTGTGGGACGTAAATCGTGGCTGCGGTGAGGTGGATGATACGAGATCTCAGATGGTCCGTGTGCATTTGATGATTCTTTTTCGATTCTTTTTTTTCAAAGTCATTCAAACTGCATTGATTTGTTTGTCCCCGGGCCGGGAAACCAGCTGGCAACTTCTCTCGTCGGTCTTTGGCTCTCGAGATCTGTCATCTGTGGCCTTTGGCCTTTCTGCTCTGAGTCCAAAAATTACATTGCATTGACAAGTCACTCTCTATTTATGGATAGAAAGTGCTTCATTAACATCGGAGTTTCTGATTGAGCGCCATGTTTATCCTTGAACGCCGGGCTCAACATAGTTGCGCCCAAGGGCAGTCCAAATGAATGGTCCCCCATTTATTCAGCTGGTGCTATATGGTGGTACTAACCCCACAATCTTACAGTTCGTGTCTTTTTATATCGACCGTGGAAATCTGGCTACTCTTTCTCGGTGGTTGCAACATTCCTCCATCTTGAACGGATTGATTATATCTCAGATGACTCTGTCCATGCCAACTTTCCTGACGCTCCAGGGTGTTCTTAACTGATCACGTAGGTTGTGTCTGCATACACGACGCCATCAGTTCACCCGCAATCGCCAACTACTGGCTCCATGTTCACAATCGCCTCATTCATCCCCGGGCCTAGTGGATCCGTTCCTATGAACACAGCCGCGAGCATAGTTGCTTGCATTTCTTACGTTTCTGTCATCGTCACATTTCTTGCATGTGTTCGATGCTTGCTTTGGAAGAAGCATGTCTACTCCAAACGAATGCAGATATTCCTCCTCTGCTACGTTTCGGCCATGTTCTTGCTGGCGACCTCATCATTCTTTCAAGAGCTCGCATACTTCTCCGCTGTTATATTCCCTAACTCGGATAATTCGGCCTCGTCCTCAAGCGCAGAATACAAGTTATTCAATGTACCAGTTGCACTCCCGTTTACTATCTGGGGTGCAGATGCATTCATTCATGGTCAGCAGTAAAAATGTTCTTTTTGTTCCTCGGGCTTACCTCTGCTTGGTAGATGTGGAGATGCTTCATGCTGCACCAGGGATTATCACGGTATCGTCACCTGTCAATTTGTCTAGTCCTATTGTCTCTTGCTGTGGTTACAATTTGTATGGTTTAAAATGAATACCGTTTTCTTAATATTGATGTTCCCACCCTCTTCAATAGGCAGCGGGATAGTAAGCCTAATCCTTGCCTAATCCACCCACTTATCGGTCACATGAACGGTATCGTTTTCATTATCATCTTCACAACTGCTGTCAACATCCTCCTTTCTGGAATTGATAACCGTTCGCATCCTTCACCACGAAAAAGTCTTACGCAAACTCCTTGGGATCAGACAAGTCTCGCCATATACTAGAGTCATGGCGAATCATGCTCGTTGATAAATTCACAAGCATATTGTTCATTTGTCTGTATTACTCAGATGTCCGAAATGGATTTTTGATTCCACTGTTACTTCTGCCATATGCCTGTGTAAGCAAATTGTCATTCCCCCCCCCAGCTCAAATTGACATGAGCTTCATGAAAATAAGTTGTGTCACCGACCCTCATCATTTATCGAGTAGCAAAGGGAGTGCCATTGGGAATGACTCTGAGTATCTCGCAGATAGCCACCCCCGATATTGAATGTCAATCACAGGAGCCGTCAAGTCCTGAGGGTCCTACTTCCTGACCCATTATGTCAGAATGGAATGGGCAAAGGAGGAAGAAGTGGTAGCTGCGGAGGTTATAAACACCATTGCTTCTCGGATCGCGCCAAACCCCAGTTATGTTAGTTAAGTGTACAAGCATATCCAAATTATTAATTAACGGATGATAATGTCATAACCCCGGTCAATGTAGTCGTTTGTGTCGTGTCCATGTCCTTGCCACACCCAAATCATATATGCATCAGAGGTTATATCCTTCTCCTCTCTCAATCTCTCATACGCGACGAGAAGATGAAGTTCATCCATTTTAGACAGATGAACTCTAGCCGTTTTAGACAACGTAAGTCTCTAATAAAATTGACAACAGATCAGCGTCGCTCAGAATCAAACGATGGGTAAGGACACGCACATCCCAATATTCCTTCATGGCTTTCGTAACGTTGGATCTCTCGGTGGAGGGCCTGTGGGTCTTCGATTGTGGGGTCCGCAGTGGATGGTTTTGGAGGACCTTTTCAAGTTCGGGTATGTTCGTGGCCTTCTTCAGGATATTTGGGAGGAGGTCCAAAGCGAACTTATCGATTTTATCCCAATGCCTTTTCCGCAGGTGAGGTACAATGTCAGTAAGCAAGGCAGAGACTCACTCGTGGCGAAGAAATAACAAGAAGAAGATCGCCAGCACTGCATATCTCGATCCGTCGACACACCACTTTCCAGAACGCACTGGGTCAGTCAGAAATTGACAAAGGATACCGTAGAATTCTTGGTATTCTGCTTGAGGTGTATAAATTTGCAGAGGGTCTGAGCGGCGTGATCTAGAGTTCGGATCGGGCCCTAAGACCGAGACTATGTCCTGCGACATAAACCCAGTAAGTGTTCCCGCTGCGAGGATCTGGCTCACGCAATAACTATGGGGATAATTGTCGAGTTGGCTGTGAAACCAGTTATCGATTGCCACTAAGTGACGATTAAATAGATCTTCCTCGCGGTCTGGATGCCTCTGTATAGGAGAATAGTGAGCGAAAGGTCACGATAGAGATACAAGGATAAGGACCTTATCGCGAAGCCACAGCAAGAATGTAATGATTCTTTTTGTGTCGTGATTGTACATTCCAACGACGTTGTCATCTGAGGCCCAGAAGTCGAGTTGAGCGGATATATCCATGTCATATAGGTCATCCAATAATTCGGTGGTCGGGTTGGAATGAACACATTGAACCATGAACAGTGCACGAAGGTGATGAAGATCGATGCCATCTGGAGGAAAATCCTTGTCAACGAGCAGAACATTCCATGACGAGACGAAAAGAACTCGCACTTGTAAGCGGAGAGGACGATAGTTTGAAATGGATCATGCAATATCGTGTTATCTTAGTGGAGGCCTCTTCTTTATCTATATAAAACCGTCCCGAACGGGAGCGATCCAAGAGAAAGTCTGGAAGAGAGGCGTGGAATATACGGAGTTCGCCTGATTCGCTGTCAGATGTTGGTACTGATATGAGAGAGTGTATGTCGTTTAAAATGATGTCTACCTCCCCACACCGAAGTAAAAGGAAATCCTCAACGACCGTCTTCGTTTTCTTCCAGAGCTGCACAAGCAGTAAAAAGCTGAGGATTTCGACTATCTTCTCAATTTTGGAGACTGAGGAAAGGATGTGGTCGTAGAATATATCCAACTCAGAGAAGGGTGTGGCATCCCTGGATGTCGATAAGCCAAAGATGACGTCTAATCTGTCGGGGGGCCAGTGGGTGAAAACGTCCAGATATTTCATTGCCGTGGATGCGTAGATAAATTGCCCGGAGGATTTCTGCGCAAGGAGTTCGATGTCGACATCGGATGGCCAGGAGGGCTGGATCCGTTGCAGTCTAGGGTGCTTTCGAACGATATCTTGAAACCTTGATTTCAGAAAGAGTCGCATATCTGCATCAGGATGGTATGTATCGTCTAGAACAATGCGTGTCGAGGAAGAGCTTAGGAATGGTTCATTGAAGGCGTCACGGATATTAGCTTCAGGTCGACTCGCAACCAGGAGGAAAAGAGGCACAGTAAGTCGGGTGATGGCTGCGATGAAGATATTGAGTATGTATCGCTGGATTTTGTAGTCGCTGCATTCATCTAGTCCTGTTTTTACCACACCCCCCAAACCGCGTCAGAACACTGTTATGTAATCTTCGGAGTTTCAATTACTGTCGCGTCGAATGGACGCGATGAAGTAAATCTTTCTAAATTTCTTGGAGACCAAGTGTATACATTTAGTTCAAGGGGCACTAATTTGAAAAAATTCATTGAGAAGAGAAGACCTCATTGTCCTTTTCACGGCAGTGGGTTTGACAGGAGGATGGGATCACATGATCATCAGCCTTGGCACAACCCGTTCCCTAACTCTCCCATATCACCGTTTTATCTTTCCAAAATTTGATACAATGTTCACTAGATCATTTTAAAGGACCCTCTCTCAAAAATCTGTCAAAACCTTTTCTCCTCATCTCGTTAGGTGAGCGCGTCTAAAATTTCAAAGTCCGAAGATTACATAACAACTTTCTGACACGGTTCAAGGGGCGTGGTAAAAAACAGACTTCATATATCGTGAACCGTAGGGCACTTCACATATATCGCAGTCTGGCTAGGAGAGACTAGCATTCATCCAAGCCGTCTGGAATGACGAATGTCGGTCGCGATCTGAGAGTTTGCACACCTTTCTCTTCAAGGGCGGCGGCGTTTAAGGGGTTCACGACTAAGGCTTGGAGCTGGGCCTCCAACGATTGAGAAAAGAGGAGGGGATCGGTTTCCAATGCCTTTCCAACTCGTTCGCGGATTTCAGGAATAGCCAGCGTCAGCTGGTAAACAAGTGTTGTTACCAAGAAAACTTCGTTATTTCGGCCAGGTGCGTTGCGAGAAAAGAAGAAGCTGGCAGCAAGAATACCAGCCTTGTAACACATTTCTGCAATGGTTTGCGCGATTGCTGATTTTCCTGCGCCTGCGGGGCCATACATCCATAGAAATAGGGCGGCCTTTTCTTGGTCTTCCACCCAACGCATGATCTTCTCCAGAATCGCGACACGGGTATTTGGGTGACATTTCAGAGGATCGTATCGCTCAGCAGAGTTATGGAATGCTCCGCAGGCTATATTTCGCTGGAGAAGCTTTAAACCTTGAGTGGACATGTAAGTATGCATCGCAGGTACACATCCAACTCATGTACACAGACCTTCTTGACCTTCTTGGCTTTCATTATGCGCGGGATTCGTGAGAAGAGTAGTGAACGTCCCTCCTGAAACAACAACACCATTGGCGTTGTTGAACATAGAGCTCAGGCTCTCATCCAAAGGTTCCTGAAACAATGCTTATCGAGGTGGAAAGTCATCCTCCTAGCCGATCACCAGCAAGTGCCTTGTCTGATATAAACAGATGACAACAAATGGCCGATCACTCCCGATCATCATGCATCATTCTAATTATTCACTCCAAACCTCATTCCACCAGCTGGATCCCAAGACCACTCGGCTGCGAATCCTCAAGGGACCCCTTATGCCTCACATTATTCCTTATGAAGCTAACGGGCACGGCTAATATTCTACCTATTATCGCCCTTCAGCGACCGCAATCTATGGCTGTGTAGTTTTGACTTGTTTTTGGTTAGCTTTGGCTGTCAAGAAAATGTTGCTTCCATACACTCACCATGCTGTCTGAGGAATTCTTTGCCTCAGATGAAGAACTCCAGTTATCCAGCCGACTTTTGGAAATGAATAATTGGCATAACGCCGATACACTCAGCGTCGATGCAGCAATCGGCATCTTCAAGCAGAGCGGCCTCACTTTCAAGCAGCTTCGTGACATATGGACAATCGCAGACAAGAAGGGAAAAGGAAGCCTATTGAAACATGAATTGGCGGTGGTCATTCGTTTGATGGGGTGGATTCAAGCAGGCCAGCCGCTACATGAGGACTTATTGGCATCAGGTGTGTCATCTTCTGACTATGTATAACCTCTTTGTTTTAAGAAATTAACTATTTGCTTAGCGGGTCCAATGCCCTTTATTAAGGGAATCACGGATTCCATTTCTGATTCTTCAAGTAGACCAGCCATTAACGCGCAGATTCCTCCGATCAACACAGTGGATGTCGAGCGTTTCCAGGTCGCCTTTAACAGTGCTAATCCTGTTCTTGGCATCTTGGACAGTGCGCTTTTTATATTTACGATGGTTCCCCTTGCTTAACTGATCATACATACCGTAGGAGAAAAGGTCATGATGATGCTCTTGAAAACGATCTGTCCTATAATTCTGTTCAGAAAATTATGTTCGCCAATCATTGCTTCTAAGTCGCAGACTCAAAATCTGATTTACTACTAGGGACCTCGTCGCTGAGAGTCACAAGCAAATCGATTTCCTGAAATTTGCGCTGGCATTGCACCTAGGGAATCTACATCACTCTGCGAAGGTTTCTTCACTACCCTCAGTGATACCCCAATATCTCCGGGATCAATTCTCTCACTTCAGAACGCCCGATCCACCTCCTCTACTCCCTCCACCTTCCTCTCGACCATCCAGTTCCTCTGCTTCGTCGTCGACAGCAACGCCGAATCAGCCACCCGCTAAATCAGACCAGGGCCATCGCCCATCGGCCTCACAGAAACTTGAATCCGATTTCCTTTTGGCAAAGTCCCGAATTGAAGTAAAAGGGGAGAAAGCGGCCAGCCAAGATGCCCGTGACCCAACCCCATACCCAACAGGGACAATTTCAGCCTTGTATCCTGTCCACGTAGAAGATGAATTCTCCACCGATCCATCCAGACATTTCGCACCAAATGGACCGTGGTCTCCACCGTTTCCTGTGATGAAGCTCGATTCGCATGAATCTTCGATCTCACTTCCCCCATACAAATCTTACTCACCATCTTTATCCAATGTTGCTGATTACAATCCTGACGCGATACCACCCACCTTACCAGCACCCCCCACAAACGAACCCCTTAGGACCGCAGCTCTCGAAGAAATCAAGGTGGAGACTGCCACCCTTATACGTCATTTTGAGAGTAACTTCCTTCGTCAATCCAACCAGCGGAATCGACTCCAATCCGCCAATCAAATGCTCTCCGACCAAAATATAGCCCTGCAATCTAAAGTTCGAGATCTGGAGATGAAGCTGTCTGACTGTATTCTACCGTCAGAGAACAGGAGATTGCAGCATCACTATACACAGGAAGTTGGTCGCCTTACAGCAGATTTGCAGCGAATGACAGAACTCTTAGCGTCGCTCCGAGATCAGCATGAAGCTCAAGAGGTTGCCCTACGCGAGTGTCAAGCCAACTTGGCTGATTCCTTCGTCGAAACTGAACGACTTCAACAATCTGTCGATGCCCAAGTTTCGCTTATCGCTGACCTAAGAATTCAATTGGAGGAAAAAGAGAAGGATATAGCTGACTTGATTTCAAAGGCGCACAAGCCTGATATGCACCTCCTCTACACGAGAGCCTCGCTGCGAGAAGCCGAGGCTTCTTTAGCGACGGTGCAAGACGAGACCAAGAATCTTCGCCAGGTTATTGCTGCTCACCGTGAAGATATTTCCAAATTACCAACCCACTCGACAACCAAGCTTGTGCCATCCTCTGTCGCGGACAACACCTTGTTTCAAAGTCTCGCTCGAGGACAGGATCGACTTTCGTTTGAAGTGAAGGAAGTTCGGCAGATGATGGAACAATTTATATCATTTGCTCAGTCTCACAGAACAGAGCTCAATACCCATCCGATGGTCCAATACAGAGATAACATGGATGCATGGTCTTCGGTTGAAACGATACGTATGGGCTTGGACACGAGACCGGACCTGCCCACTAATCATGGATTTCACGCACAGCCTACCCAACTAGATTCTCGGCGTTCTACGTCACCTCTTCGAATCATTTCCGCTTCTGCAAATTTTCACGCCTTTCCAGGGAATTCGACTTATCAGACTGAAACAAATCATGTTTCAATTGATTCCTTTCGACATTCGTCCTCTAACGAAAGCGCGCCTGGCTTTGACGTCGTCTCTGCATTTGAGCGATCATTGCAGACCTCACAAGCCACGACCATTGAGTCTTCCCCTTACGAAGATGTGGATGACCTCGGCCCATTCCATTCTCGGGATATGGAGCATTTGGAAGACGCTGAGCTCCAGAAGATCAAAGCGGAAGGCGCGAAACTCTCACTCCAGATCGAACGATGTCTCCAGCAACAAACCACAGCTCAAACTAATGCTCGCTCCCCTAATCTCATTGACCATTCTCACATAATGTATGCCTCCTTAATTTCCGAACGTGATGTTGAGAGAAGACAACATCAAGAGGAAATCAACCACCTCACAGAGAAATTGAGAGATAAGGAGACAGAGTGCCAAAATTTGAAAACACAGGAAATCAACCATCTCGCAAAGAAATTGAGAGACATGGAGGTGGAGTGCAATGCTTTGAAAGCACAGAATCCTCTATCTAGGGATCTGGCCATCGCCAAGGACTGCGTTGAAAGACTCCGAAAAACGGTTGCTCGCCAGAATGAATTAATTTTTTCACTCAAGAAAAACAGGTCGTACTTGGCTGTGTTTGATCCTCCATCGTACGAAGAGGAAGCTATATTCTCATCATCATCACTCTCATAGAAGGACCTCATTCGATCTTGCATAATTTTACAAGGCATTTCACATCGGGTTTGGCTGTCATAGTGGATAGTGATGGGCAGGGGTAACCCTGGGGTCAACTCAGGTGACCCTGACCCTATCTCCCCCTTACCCTTGACCCCAGCCAAGGGTCAAGGGTTTTGGAGGGTAAGGGTAAGAGTATGTAACAGGTTGGAGGGTAAGAAACCCCAGCAGGGTTTGGACAAGGGTTTGGTTCAAATAACTGCTTAAACTTTATAAATCATAAATAAATACCAAGATACCTTTGAAATACACATTATTCAAGCATACTTGTGACAGTACATATGGTTTTCATTATTAATGAAATATGAAGGATCCAGTACATTCTGAACAATACTAAGTGTTGCAAAGATAGTGAGGCCACTTTGGATGATCTTTTCTCTGATTCAACATTGCTTAAACTCAATTTTATAGGCATACAACATCTAGAGTACCTTGATATTAGAGAAATAAGAACCCCTGAAAAACCCCTGAAAAACCCCTGACCCTTCAGAAGGGTCAAGGGTTTGTTGAGGGTCATAAAATGCTTACCCTGACCCTTACCCTGATGACTCCTACCCTTGACCCTTGGAGGGTTGACAAACTCTTGCACATCACTCAGGCCTATCTGGCAATATGATATATCATGGGTATGTAATTAGATAAAAAGTGTGATACATTAAACAGTCTAATTAGATACACTTTGGGATATATCACATTAGATACCCTACTGCACAGCTTGTTCTCAAAATGGCATGTACCCGCCCTGCCACATTTGGGCGAGGGGCGGTGGGTTGGGGGCGCCAGTAAACAACTATCAACAATGCAGGAAACAGCGATCACAGGGTACGCACTTGCTGTTGGGCGGGCTAGGGGTGGTTTGGGGCGGGGAAAATTATATATTCGGGTAGATAGCATTTAATTAAAATTATTACACCCATTTGCGCACCCCATCGGGAGCGGGACGGGATGGATTGCATCGGGGTGGGTTGGATGACGTGATCTATTATTAGATCACGTCATCAGTTAGGCGCCTGCTTGCACTCGGATGGCTGCTGGGCTTGCTGGGCTCGGATTTTCATGGCAAAAAAGAATATCTCAGTAGATACAATGCACATACATACAATCTAATTGTTAGGGTAGGTCTGGGCAGGTGAAACTAGGTGGATCGCGTAAAATAGGTTCGGATGACACCTTCCGAAATAGGCAGGTGCTCCTGGGGCTCGGTTTTGCTGCTGGGCTCGCTGGGCTCTGTTTTTCATAGTAAATACATGTATTATAGTCAATAAAATCCATTTACATATACATCCCACCCCATTCTGCGGCTCACAGGAGGGAGATGGACATCTGAATCCCTTATCTAATTGCTACTCTCTTTCGTTTCAGATTTAAAGAATAATGTATGTATATCCACAAGTAAGGACTAGCCTAGCCTTCCTTGGGGTTGTATCTAGGTACAAGTAATGTCATTACAAAAAAAAACAAAGAAGACGGGAGAAGAGGAGAAGTTCTCCTCCTCTTCCTCGTCGTCGCGTCGCGTCTCGCCTCTTCGTCTCGCCTCTGCTCCCCCTCCTTGTCTCGCCCTCCCTCGTCTTCCTCATCGTCTCGCCTCCCCTCATCCTCCTGTTGTCTCT
>Ga0307513_10007683_pt1 | contig 13927 bp, 9 predicted proteins | sample 15_EM_MG_FD_202174 | JGI IMG/M metagenome (GOLD analysis project Ga0307513, IMG submission 202174) | Populus trichocarpa ectomycorrhiza microbial communities from riparian zone in the Pacific Northwest, United States - 15_EM | ecosystem: Host-associated > Plants > Roots > Unclassified | place... | reverse complement strand
ATGCCATATTTAGATTGCTTATGCCGCATTGGGATGACCTTATGTCTGTTTTGGAAGGCGTCTCAATTTGGCATAACTTATGTCTAAATCCGGCATAAGGTTGCTCCAGACATGGCACCATAGCCCAGGACGTGGGCAACAAGGACGAGCGATGCAGGATAAAATCACGTGACTGTACAGACGCAAGTTAATTGACATTGCCGAATTACAACACCTCAACAAAATTTTTAGGGGGAAATAAAAGGGCAAAACTTCAGTGTTTACCACATCCTATGTACTGTCCAAATTATAGAGAGATATACCCACCACAGGCTCTATAAATGCAATAATACAGCTTGGGGAGGTGGCAGTGCTGGCAGATAACTGCAGGGTCCTTGTCACCTGCAATTGGCAGTGGCAGATAACATTCCGAGCTCAGCCTCGCGTTACAAGACGTCGGGCGAAATTTTGGATCAGCAATTATGTTTCAATTACATAGTCCAAACTGTATGCAACATTACAGAGGGTAGGGATAACTATGTAGCTCAAGGGAGGCGAAATGGTCTCAAAAAAAGAACATTTCGGAGTTTTCCGGGCAGATAACAACCCAGCAAAACGGGAGGTAAACCCTGAAAAGGGCTTTCGAATGTAGCATTATCTACTTTCTGATTAGATAAAAATTAGGCGCCCAAAATTTTTGGAACGTTCATGGCCGAACACGTTATGGAAAATCCGGAAGAATAGAGATAGGCAGGTCTATTCTGGCGGGAGTGTTGGGTTAATGGAAATGGTCACGAATAATGCGAAGATCGTCGCGACTCCGGCGGCAAGAACGAAACCGCCGATCCATGCGGCGCGCAGCCCCCCCACATCACCCGGTACGAGGGTGATAACATTGTATGCATTCTTACCGAGACCCAAAACGCTGCTGTTACAGTAGCACCGATCGTAGAAACTGCCAAACTGCAACAACCCAGTAAAAATGATTCCGAACGCATTCAGTACTGCTATCAACTTTCCTAAACGGCGAAGGAAGATCGAAAGCTGGCGGGCGACCCGAGCCTGGAATGGAAGGATGGGGTGTCCTTTAAATGAGTGGGTAGGAGCGTTGGTTGAATAATAGGTCAGGATACTGGATGCAAGAAGCATCAACCACACCAGAGTGGAAAGTAAGCCATAGGCGATGTACGATGCTGACCGGCAACCCAGACCTAACAAGTTGCAAAATTAATGAAGTTTCGAAACCAGATAAAGTTATATCGTGCTCACCGATGGTTGGTGTAAACCAAACAATAATGACGGCCGCACCTGTCGTGCCCCATTGCAAAGTTAGCGCTAATGCCGAGGCGATGAGCATACGGGATAGTGCTGAGCTATCTAGCCCCCATTTGTGCCTCGGACGGAGATATTCACTTCCTGGTCTCGGGAGGGAATAATTTGCAACTTGCAAGGTTGTTGGAGCATCATCGTCGGAATTCCGTTTCCGCCACTCAGTCCCCGGAACAACTGGATCGTGGTGACCGTCCCGCTCACAGATGATGCCAAATGTATCGGACACAATGACGACAGCTTGGACCCACGGAAGGAATCGTGCATAATTATATATTGGCGGTGTAGAGCGCTCGTCCAACCGCGCTATGTGATCGAGTTCGGATCGTTTGATACTAATGGCATGCTTTTCGGAGACACTTTCGGCTTTAATTGGTTGGGATTTAGAAGTTGAGTTGGCGACAGAAGCAATGGAGTTAGCCCTATCCATCGCTTGTATATCGAGTTCGATACTAATGGCATGCTTTTCGGAGATATTTTCGGCGTTGATTGATTGGGATTCAGAAGTTGAGTTGGCGACATAAGCAATGGAATTAGCCCTCTCCACCGCTTGATGGAGTCGAAACGAGTCGCATTTCGGCGAGAGTTGGAGCCACCCTACGACGATTGGCAACAGCCAAAGCCAGAGAGACCCTATGGATCCCACTCCTTGTCCGTTTTCATTGAGAATATTCTGAACACCTTGTGAAAAGTAGTCAATGATTGTGAATACATATGCGATAACCACCCATGCGATGGATGCGGCTGCGGATATGCACCATGTGTGCGTGTAATCAAGTGAGTCCGCCAGTTCCGTCCACCACTTGTCGTTTTGTGGGAGCATGATAAGCGACGCGAGGAGCACATCGTCTGTGTCGACTCGGAGGGGGGACTGCTGCAAGCTGCTCAATATTCGCACAGCATTTCTTGCGTTTGGATACTTGTAGTTCGAAAACAATTGCGCGATCCATCTCCCATTTAGAATTGTCAGCGCGAGGGAGTACGCTGCGAGTGTCGGAGATCCCAAGGTAATCAACATGCTCTCCAAATTATCGAGCATGTCGTTCGCTCCAAATGGCAACGATGAAGCTAAGGCTAACCAAGGAAGCTGCCACGAACTGAACTGTTGAGAGAATACCGTCCATTGAAAGGGCCCCTGACCAGCGCCACATTGCGAGACGCATAAATCGTATGTTATGGCGGTCGCATTTGATACCGATGGATCGCGGAGGTTACCGTGATTGTCCGTTTTTCCGACAATGGTCATGTTGTTGATAGAGTTGAGACATTGCCGGTGGGGAAGGTTGACCGCAGCGGAGGTTGCAGTGAATCCAACAACGACAGTGACGACGAATAGTTGAGAAGGTCCTGAAAGTTATATGAGTGGAGCACCGCGACTTAAGGCAGATCAGAAATCACTTACGCATGACAAGCCCTGCTGAGATGATTCATTCTCGAGGGCTCAAATCCAGGATTATATAGCAGCATGCCCAACGTTACTTGAGGCACGACCCTCTGTATCGCCGCTTTGACAAGGATAGGTGCGGAGTCGCCTCATATCTATCAGGATGGCGTGCTTATCAGAGAGAAAGGGCACCCAATGGCATCTTCTTTTCTCACCCGAGGCAGTGCTCAAGAAGGAAAGCCAATATCCAACTACATCCGTAAGTTGGACACTGAAGTGCGAGGCAATACGAGGATATACAAGATAGGACACATACGCAGGTGAGGATCACGAATCACGATACACGATGTGAGAAACGACACCAGAAAATACATGCGTCGCACATTGTTATTTGTCTGGGCCATTATTTACGAGCATGACAAATTAACCATCACCAGTCACGACCATCAATTAGGTTCGGAGCAAGCCCGCTCTGGTCCAGTCAATAAACACCGGCATCCTGATAAGGGGGATTTGATCCGAGCCTAACCATCAATCATTTCCCGACCCCCATCATTGTTGCTTGTCGTGCCCTGGTCCCTCGTTCCCTTCCTGCACCCCCCGTCTCAATCTCACGAGATCTGTCCTCGGAATTATTTCCCTCCCTTCTCTTTCCTGCCACATTATGGGCTACCACCTTGCAATTGAAACCCGAATGCAACCATGGACACGGACAGGTGTGCCCAGTAAGTTTGGGAATTGGAAGTTCCGGGGGGATTCCGTCGATCGATTCCGGCGGCAATTTCCGTAAGGAAAAACGTGATGATCGAGCATCGTCCCGCCAGGCAGCCGCCGGGGGCTAGCGATACAATGAAGGGCCTAGGAGCTGCAGGACACCTCTGTAGGAACATCGCTCGTTGTTCACAAAATTAGGCAAACCGTAGTACCCCGCCGTGAATTATAACTAAATTATAAATCGATTCCGTGAGAGTCTTTGCTTGAGCATTATGGTGCGGGATGAGAATAGTCGTCAACCTACATTTTGGGTTTTAAAGCAATTACTTACTATGCATTCTATATAACCTAGCAGGACCAGAATATCTTGCAAGTTGGATAAAGGTCAAATCTACTATCAGTGATCACTGACTTTGGACTTCGGGACAACCAAGAGGATTCACGACGGCAACAATTTACACTACCTCGCCAAACTTACTCATCAGCTCGCTCATCAGCAACAATTAATTCACAAATTTTATGTAGGCAATCCTAATACCATGATAGTAATCAAAATGGAGCGGGAAAAGGAGAAACGACGGTGGGAATCGCCGCCTTCACTTCCACTGGGCCTCCTTTGTGTACCCATTTTGAAAAGATTTAAATTGGCCCTTGCGTCTTGTTGATTGTGAAGAAAACAAGGCGTTGCAGGTGTCGCTCGGGAAATAGTGGATAAAAGACGACCAACGTTGTGGGGGCGTGATTCCGGCGGGATTTGCCGCCGGAAACGATCGCCGGAATCCGCCCCGGAACTTCCAACACGAATGCCCTCCGTGTGCCGTGAATGTCTAAATCAATCCCGACCATGAGGTGGTCATGTGACCCAAATTGCCGTGTAATTTTGACCTGTCATCACCTCTTTTTCTCAACCGTCCCCACTGCGCCGTCAGTTCCAGTTATGAAAGTGACTGGGCTGAACCCTTGTTCTCCACTGCAGCTGCGTATTCTCGACTCATCGTATCTCTCATAGTTGTCATCGTCCCTCTCGCTTTTCACGGCGCCCACCAATATTTTCTCTTCCCTCCTCCTTCAAGTCCCAACAGTAAATGATTTTGTTTCCGGTTCTCGTCTTTTTACGTACTCATGGTTCATCGTTCTAGATCTTCGACTCACCGCTGACGAAGAGGGTGGGTAAAACCAACCTCTTCTCTTCTTTTTCCGGCCGCCGCCGCTCCTCGTCAACGCGTGCGAGGAAGGAATACCGCTCTGGTAACGGTAAAAATTCTTCTCTCAATCGGGGGTGACCATGATTCATGACTCACCCAATCTCTCCAAGTCCCAGTTACCAACCCCCCTTTTTTGTTCGCGGTGTCCGAACCTGTAGCGAGTTGATATGTTGGCAGGTCGATGACGGCGTACATGGTTGCCAACATTTCCGCAGACAACCCTGTATATCAACTAGCCCCTGATCCAAGGAGTACGAAGTCGAATCTTTGGAGGTACGTACCGCTATTCATCACCCTGACCTCGGGCAGAGATGATCAGCGGTGTAGATTTGGCAGTGAACACGGAGGTATGTCCGTTTATCCGACACGCCGTACATGAAAGCTGAGGCATTATTAACCCAAGATGCAGCTCATTCATGTGCATACCTTTCGCGTTCGATTCCATTGACAATTGCCAACGTCTTGCCAGAGAACCGACATTCCAACCAGTGAAATTCCGAGTTACCTAGCCCCTGGTTTGAGTCAAAAATGGGGAGCGCGAACTCAAATGGAGGTACGTACCCATCCTGCGGTGCCGGTATTCATCACCTTGACGTCTTGTGGAGAGCGTTTATGACGTGGTTTCCAGGATCAAGTGTTAGTTTCCGTAGATGAGAACCGAAGCCGCCGTCATTAGCCTTATTTGCCGTGAAGTTAAGCAGGAACATACCGCTAGTTATTCCTCGCCTACTCACTCATGACATTCATCGTCACCAGAACCCTTCTATACCTGTTGGCGCTGCTGTTGCCACGAGAAAGAGGTATGTCAGTTGATAGAATGCACTGGACGTAAGAGTTGGGTAATCTATTTTTAGGAGTTGTCGTAATCGTGGAGGGAAGTGAGAACGTACATTGACTGAGTGGACGATCGTGAGGAGGTGGGACGACAATCGGTTTAAGAGTCTTGTAGTCGTGCCCCGGGCGCGAAGAATAGGCAGGTGGCAAAGTCGTAGTGGGTAGAGTGCTCGAAGTTCAGTGTCCGAGTCGGTGTGACGGCACGCGATCGCCCATCCTGGCTGGGATGCAGATTGGGGGACGAAAATTCGTCATGGTTACGAGAGTCTGAAGCTCGGGCAAACTCTGGGGCGGGTCGCGCGAGAATTCGACATTCGCGGTTATGGTATGGTCTCGCGCTTCCAAGCCCCGACCTTTGGTAAAATTAGCTATGCTCCTTCTTGACTTGTTCTTGACTCCTTCATTTCCATTGAACAATTTCTTACCTCCACATATGACCCACAACGAGTAATAGGTTACGTTCTTCGAGCTCATGTGGCATTGAGGAGAGTGTAGTGGTGATGAACTTCTCCAGGAAAAGTTTCGGCAGGGTTGGTACATAGTGCCATGTTTCCATGTTCGTTATCTTCGATTCTATGTGTATGGTTGAGCAGGGCCGGAAAATACAAGGTCAACGAATAGGGGGCTTTGGCTGGGACATACATGACGTGGCCAGGAAAGCCGGACAATTCCTAAACTTCCCAGCTTCTGAATGCCATGCGTATACAGTCCTACATACTCTACTGACCGTCGCCTTACCAATTCTAGATAATTGCAAGCGACTGAATGTCTTTTTCTTCACGCTTTTGAAAGAAGAGATAATCAATTACCGAGCATTTTCTGGATGCCTCGAATAAATAATACAGCTTGGTATTGAGCCTTCATATCTGCATCCTAGTAATCTCGGCAAGGAAGGTAGAAGGCAGGGTAATGCCAACTGAAGGTATATATCTGAACAGGGAAAGAGAAAAAGAGTGGGACGTTGATTGCACAATGTCGAATTGAAATCTAATGCCGTAGTGTCTCGAGAAGCAGGTACTTAGACCGGATTAAGTACGAGGGTGAATATGGTTGCAAGCTACATTCAAAAAATACGCGTTAAGTTCTTCTCCTCAACCTGGTGCAATTTTCCTTCTGTGGTTCGCACTATCCATTTATCCGACACCATTCTGACCACTTCAACTATGGTATACACACCCGTGATGACCGTCGCACACTTGATCCCGGTTTTGAACCAAGGGGAAACCTGAAAACCAAATCTGAGTTTTAGGGAACAAAAGTGGCTCTACTATATATTTACCGCAACCTGTGGATGACAGATATCTAGTAATTATTGTATTTGACTAGTGTAGACAATGACTTACGCCACCAATGGCATACATCTGCAGGGCGATATGAGGGGGTAGTGATTCTTGGGTGTGCGAATATGAGCAGTACAATGGTGCTGGATATTGAGGGGAAAGTCAGCTTTGCTGCGTAATCAATGGAATAGAGATACCTTAAGTTCTGCTAGTAATAATCGATACACTTTTAAAGTCCCAAAAAAATGGCTCGTAATTGTGGTGCAGTCACTGTGGCGAAGAAGACTTGTGGGAGGATTGGACTGAGTGTGACGATAGTGTGCTATATTAACTCTTATCGACTCACTTCACGGCAATTTCTCAAGAGCGGAGTAACAGCGGGTGGGGGTCAAAATATATCCCCGGTACCTCTTGGCAGGCCAACATATAAATAGATACATCTTATATACTTAAGCCTTACAAGCGCTTGTCCGGTCGATAAAACGACACGAGGTCAGCCTAATGAGGGTGTGTTATATCAACTCTTGTCAACTTGACTCACCTCGCCGCTCGTGACTCTTTCTCAAAAGCGATAATAACGGGTTGGGGTCAAAATATATCCCCAGTACTCAGGCAAGGGTACAAGTAGATGCACCTTATGACATAGATGCAAGTTCGAACTCTAAAACTGGGGTATGTCATGGTATCTCTTTGTTTCTCACTCATGAAACTGATGCGTGAGATCGATGACAGTGCTGCGGTAAAGGGCGAAATGACCCGCCGGGGTGATGAGCGTACATGAGCAAGAACGTGAAGTTGTGTTTGGAGTTATCCCCTACTGCGAGTTCCTTAACGAGGTTCATGAGGCGATGCAACTAGGGAGGTAGCATTCATAGCGTCAGATGACCCATTTACATCTGCAGGCTACCCGTATGACCCTAAGCTTTGGTGGTGCAATGTTTGTCGGAAACAGCGGATAGCTAAAATGCTTTTCAAGTGAGTCAGATATTAATGACAAGTGAGATCGTCACAAACCGTTTTCGTGAAGGAGCATGATGGAGCTCTGAGTTTCGAAAACGATGCTTGGACCTCACCAAACCATAAGACATATGTTGCCATTACAGTCACCTTCGAATTCAACGGCATCCAGTAAGCGAAGCTGCTCGATATTGTTGAGGTTGCGAAATCTCGTTCGAGGCTTAATCTTGCTACGGCATCTGCTAAGATTCTTGATGATTTCGTGATATCGGACAAGGTAAGGGTAAGTTATACATCCACTAAGGAACTGCAAAAATTCAAACTCACCAAATCTTGTAGATCAGTCTGTCTGAATCCTCAGCATTACCTGTGATAGTGCGTCAAATAATGATACAACGATTCACAAATTGTCGGACCTCCTAGACGCCTTCCCAAGTGAAGCAAACAGAACACGATGGTTTACGCATATCCTAAAACTTGTCGCAAAAAGTATCATTGAACAAGTTGACATTATATATATACTTGGACCATTGGTAACTGGTTAGTTCGTGCCAACACATTCAAATCAACCAGCGCTTACATGAGATGTAGTCGCCGCTCTAATAATATAGGTGCACGCCCGCCGGTAACAGCAAACGAGAAATAAAAAAGGCAGAAACAAGAGGGAAGTTTCGAACGAACTAGGGGGTTGGACGACTGACGGCGCAGTATCAAACAAGAGAGGCGTACAACCGAGGGAGCGGTATTGATGAAGGACGAGACAGTGGAATCACAAGAACAAGGGGACGGAATCAATGGTGAATGAGACGGCAGTACGAGAGGGCGGTATCGATATGGAGGTTATCGTGCGGCCAGAACACTTATTTATATTACCCATGGCTGCAAGGTCAAATGGCGAAATAATATAATTAGGGACTGGGAATGGGTAGTACTAGTAAGTGGTCACTGTCAGATTGTGTCTTGAATAGGAACTTACTGTTACTCGTAGACATCGTCGGCGTCAATCCCCAACTCTCATCATCCCCAATCATCCTTGTACTCGCTATCCGCTGAGAATGACTGTAGACAGGTGGTAAAGGTAAGTACTTGGTGTTGGATCATGTTTAGTGGACGATGGTTTACTGGTACTCATAGATGTCGTCAACCCCAACCCCCACCCCTTTCAACCAGCTTGTCGTGATCTTAAAAAGGACTAGGGACGGGCAATAATAGTAAGTATTCGCTGTCGTATCGGGTTTAGTTGATAGGAATTCACCTCGACTGGTAGATGTTGCCAAGACCCAACCCTCTGAAATTACCATGCCGTCGTGGCTCTCGCCATCCATGGCCATTGGCGCATGATTAGGGATGGATCGGAATGGTCGTCAGTTGGAATAAAAATTGACCGTCGGCCGTAGTTGCCTGACATCGTCACCCCCACTGCTCCTCAATAACCTCAGAGGGCGTTCGTTGAACTAGTTCCCTTCTGCCTCCTCATACCCCACTTCTTGACACTCCCGATGTGACTGAAAACCGTCGCGCCAGTTTTCGTGGGTGGGAGGTGTAGTCGTCGTCATAGAGCCCGAGGCCATTGTCGCCGGAAGCGAAGGCATCGCCAGGACTGAAGGTCGGGGTAGGTGACGGCGATATCGGTTCGAGGACACGGCGATGGCGGCGATAGTCACCCGTGGAAGACACATCCGACATGGGCGTCGCTGATCTTCTGGACGTGGACGGCTCTTCTTTCTTAACAGCGCAAATCCAGACATTGGACGTGGGTGGGACCTGTAAACAAGGGCGGTCGACGATGAATATGGATGGATGATATCGGGAAAGGAAAATACGTTGGCCATCAGTGAACGAGGATGCGACGGCCATTGGATATTAGAGGGGAAGAACGGCATAGGTGGTGGTGGCAAAGGATTCGCAGAGGTAAACCGAGAACGAGCAATGTCGGTCCTATCTTCGTCAATCCTCTGCCCAAATTCTGAATTCAGCTCGTCGTGTTTCACCTCCAACTCTAGGTCATCGTCCCAGCTCGCCTCTCAGCATCACGGCGCAGACAATTTCAGCTTTCGAGGCGAGTTGTTCCGCGTCTCTGCTTCGAAGTCGTCATTCTAATTTTCTGTTTGATCGGCTGCATTGCATTCGGTATCATGAATATCCGGTAAATCGCAGCCTCCATTGCGCTACTTGCCATAGAAGATGTATGACCCGGTTGGTATGACGCCTCCTATTACCGCTCGTACTCGGCCTGCTCTTCGCTTGCCCGAACTCAAAATCATCATCCCGGTTCTTGGAGGGTTCTAAACACGTCCTTAGTCAATTTAAACTCACTTAACAAGGGAAAAAAACACACCTGGCGCATGGGCTTCCGTGATTGACAGCTACAGCCGCCATTCGCTTTGTCGCAGGTGCTGCTGGTTGAACGATTCCCTGTCAAGAGCATTCGCCATTTGATCCACTGTTCGCGTCCATTATAAATCGTTCGGCTAATTCGTAAGGGTTGGGGTCGTGTCTGGAAATGCTTTGATGCATGGGTTGGGTTGGCGTACGTGGTCGTGTCAGGTTCAAGCTGAACTTGAGGGATCGTAGGGGTGCTGTTTGAATTTTGACGGTCATTAGTTAAGTTGTATTTCAAAGATCGGGAAGAGCTTCGTGGTTTGTAATTGTCGTTTGGAAGGGGGAGAAAGAGGAACACCTTCAACCTCGCTTTTCAGTTCTCCTGCGCTTACATCAAACTTCTGCTTTTAGTAACACCCCTCAATTTCGTCCAACTCCAAGTTCGATAACAGCACGCTCCCTCGCTCAAACTAGACAAGCGTTATCGCTCGTCCAGGGAAATGTCGCAAGTCGATTTCATCATGCCTCGTAGCCTGCCACGAGACTCTCCTGAACACGCATTTGGTGAGACCACGTTAGTCGAGATGCCTGGATATCATCGTCCGCCTATGCATTCCTATCTCTTTCACATATTCCCAAACGCTTGTCGTGGCATTCGTCTTTATCCTTGGAAAATTGGGCATTCGTTCGAGACGACATACGGGCAGATAATGACGGAATGGGATAGCCACGAACGCCCGGGCTTGGAATATCACCAATACGATGGGCGACGAAGGGGGTTGCAAGTGATGATACAAGTGGATGGAAAGCGATGGGACAGGGAAGCCGCGTAGCTGCAAGGTTCCAGGAGGTAAGTGCGGTGGGGTTATCCGTGAGGGTTTGGGCACTCCTTCCAGACGGCGAACTTGCAGAGGATTGGAAAAGACGTATTCCCGATGATATGGGTGTGACGTGTGAGAATGGCAAGGATAAGGATGGGATACGAGAGGATCGGAGAGCATTGTCCACTGCTGAAAATCGTCGTGATGCCTCCTCAGGTCTAGTTGAATGCAGCTGCCCTCATACGCTAGTGAACGCATTCTTCAAATCCCGGGGATATGGTGGACCCAACAGCTGGTGAGAGTCGCTCAATGAGGTCAAAATGCGAAGGACGAAGGTTGCCGTGATAGGCGCAGGAAAACTTAACGAAGGTCACCAAGATGGAGCCTAGTCGGTGCGTTGAGAGGATGGCAAAAGGTTAGAAATGGAGAGATCATGGGTGGTAGGAAGAGAGGTGCGGCAAAATTTCGAAATCATCGCCGCGGCAGTTGTGCTCAGTTGTGTGGTTGCCATCATCAAAAATGGCGTCATTGTTGAGGCATATTTTTTATGTAAGTGCAGAAAGAGAAAGACGAAAGACAAAATGGTACTGTTTCCAGGTTAAGCCAGAAATCCACGGATGAGGCCGGCGGAGCTCCTATTTTCGCTTCACCTCTCCGAAACCCCCAGAGCCCGTTTTCACTGGGGGGTTCAACTTGAAGTTCTAATCAATGAATCGGGTGAAAGTCATGTGGGCGATGTAGTCACGTGACCTATATTGCCATGTAACGATTTTGTCATCACTTTTTTTTCTCAACCGTCCCCATTGTGCTGTCGGCCCCGGTTGCGAAAGCGACTGGACCGAACCCCTGGGGTACGTAGACATCCTGGGTCGATGCCAGTTATCTGGTATTCGAACGTTTGTATTGCACCAACCACCACCAGCTGTACACATGATGCGAACCAATGCACTACGGCCGAACAAACAGAAAGCTGCCAGGTGACGAATCTCCTCTGAATTTTTGAACTACGACTTGAATAACGACCATCTACAATTCAACAGGGCCCTCTACGACTTTTCAAGTTCAGCTTGAACCCGACATGGCCAACCCACACCACGCGTCAAAGCGTTTCGAGATACGATCCAGTCCCTTACGAGTTGGCAGAACGATCAATATTGGACACGGACAGCGAATGACGCGGCGGAATAGTCTTGACAGCCAATCAGTCAACCAGCAGCACCTACCACAATGCGTATGGCCGCGCTGCTGTAGCCGTCCATCATGAACCTCATGTTCTGGGTGTGTTTTATTCCTTGTTTAACGAGTGTTGGCTGATTGAGGACACGTTTAGAACCCTCAGAGAGCTGGGATGACGATTTCGGGTTCGGACAGGTGAATAGCAAGCCGCGTACGAGCAGTAATAGGAAGAGTCATACTGACCAACCTCGGTCTCTCCCTAATCCCGACCCGTCGTTCTTCAACTCATCATCTACGTGGCAACTAGACTGAAGGTGTTTGCACGATTCGGTCAAACCCAGGCGTTCACTTCGAGGACGACGGTGGGCTATCGTCGGACAACGACGATTCGGATGACGAGGCGGAATTCGTCGACGCTTCGGATACCACGCCGCCCTCTTCCTCCGGCTCTTCCAAGCCCCTACTCGATATTTACATCCCACCCTCGCCAACCACCTTGTCTTCAGCAGGTCCAAAACCCCCATTGCGACTTCCCGAACTGACGATCCAACCGAGTTCACCCGCTACGCCCACCCCGGGTGGTAACATCCCTACACCAATGACTGAGGAGACTCCACGTGCATCAGCAGGTTTCGCTCAACCTGCACCACACTCTGGTGCAGCCAGATTCATTGCCAAGAAATTCGTTCGCAAATTTCTGTTCCTGCGAGTGGAGCCAGTACTGCGGGTATAACGACTCTCGGCGCTGGCAAATGGAGGGGGAGCGATTTCGAATTTCAAGAGGCTGTGAACGATATCGTGGGTATCGTCATGTTGGAAATTCAGGGTGCGGATGATTTGCCGCGGTCGGCGAATAGTACGTATTTATATTTATTCATTGTGATTATCATCAATTCAACCTTCCTTTCTTTCAGTGACCTGCACGGGATGGGACATGGACCCCTTCGTCGTCATCTCTTTCGGCAAAAAGGTTTTCCGTACCCCCGTCATCCGGCACTCATGCAACCCCGTCTGGGATGAAAAGCTCCTCTTCCACGTCCGAAAATACGAAACCTCTTACAAGGTCCTCCTTACCGTCCTCGACTGGGACAAACTTTCAAGCAACGACCACGTCGGAGACCTCGTGTTAGATGTCAAAGAATTGATCGATAACGCCCCGCAGCCTGATCCACAAACAGGCTTGTATAAAGCTTATGACGAGGAAGGAGCCGCAGGGGAAAAGGGAGAGAAAGGGATGACACAGCTCTGTCTTCCGTTGTCGACTGCGAAGGAGATGCCTTGGGAGGCGAAACATAATCCCGTCATTCGGTTCAGGTAAGTTTTTTTTCAATAATTTTTTTGGTGGCCATCTCTTAAAGAATGAATAGAGCGAAATATCAACCCTACGACGCCCTGCGCCAGCGTTCTGGCGCCAATACCTCAAGCAATACGGCACGGATGATACCGGCGCCCTCTCGAACCTCGAGCTGACCTCCATGCTCGATTCGCTCGGATCTACACTTACCCGATCTACCGTCGCCTCATTCTTCACCCACTACAGCAAGAAACCACACGAAGATGAAATCAGCATGGAACAAGCCGTCATGTGTCTCGAAGCCGAACTCGGAAGGCCTGACAGCGAGAAGAAGAGGTTGGATGCCGACGATGCGATGAACGACTCGAGCGTTAGTACTACGCCTGTGATGTTCGTCGCTGGGCAGTGTGGCGAGGAAGTTCCGTTGGACTTGGACAAGTTGGATTCAATCTCGGGTCCTCCACACGTCGCATTGGAAACGACGGCTCCTGAAGACAAACTCTCAGCGCCCACCGCTCCTCGATATGTGACTGAGCCGATACAAATGCCCTTGACAGAGGAGACGCCAGATACCAGTTCAGATGATGCGGAAGATAGCTCGAGTGGGGTTACGTCTGCCAACAATACTCCTG
>Ga0307513_10007682_pt1 | contig 13929 bp, 12 predicted proteins | sample 15_EM_MG_FD_202174 | JGI IMG/M metagenome (GOLD analysis project Ga0307513, IMG submission 202174) | Populus trichocarpa ectomycorrhiza microbial communities from riparian zone in the Pacific Northwest, United States - 15_EM | ecosystem: Host-associated > Plants > Roots > Unclassified | place... | reverse complement strand
TGTGGTGTTCACATTGCCCCGGTTATCGATCCCATGGAAAGGAGCCCCCAACAATAGTTGGGGGGAGTAAACAAGCTGGAACAAGGTGGCATGTGGGTTTCATGCCACCTCATCTCCAGCCTTCTTCCCCTTTGTTCCCCCCCCCCCTGGTGCCTCATTCCTGCTCCCTACATCTTGCTGAGTTTGATGGTACCATGTTGGTTGGGGGCTCCTGGTGGGCTCGGGTAGCGCTTGAGATACCAGCCCACATCCCTCAAAAGAGGGGAGGGGCTTGGTAGGCTAGGATATGTCGTGCTGATTGTTGTTGAATGATGTGAGGGGTGAGGGAGAGGTCGTGAGGGAAGGGGGTGGTGGTGATGTGAGGAAAGAATGTACATGTTGATGTGCTGGCAGTGGCTTGATGTCGGAGTTTGAAATGACTTTGCACGATTTCAAGGTTGAGCCTGTGAGTGCTTCACTTTCATTCTTACAGCCATTTGCAAAAAGGTTGGCAGTCACCACTTTGGGCGATTTGAAAACAAACAAAACAAAACAGACCCTAAGCTAGGGTTTACCTCTCCTAGAGCACGATAGAGTGCTATGCATTGGCGATAAGTTACCAGAAAATGTCAGAAAATGTTGTAAGATATCTCTACAAGTATAATGTACTCTTAAACCTTGTTATTTTGGGCAGCTCGAGTTGGGGCAATGTTCTTGCTCAACCAGAATTGATCTTCTTCTGACCTGGGCTCAACTTGCTCATATCATGTCTTTTTCACATAGGTTTATATGGTGAATGATTCCTAGAGACTTTATATACTTTATATTAGAAATAATGAGGTAGTATGAGGGTGCCGACGCCATTCAGAAGGGAAAACCCTAGTTTAGGGTCTGTTGTGTTTTGTTTGTTTTCAAAATTTCCCAAATCGGCGACCCACCTTAGGTTCCCACCTCTACTGTCATATCAGTTGACATGACCCGATCGTGTCACACCATCCAATATGTATCTGAATATCATGTTTCCTCTTACCCTCCAATATTCCTGTCCGTAGGTAGCGACTTTAAGTACGTAGAAGTTGAGGCTGGGTACAGATAAGACAAGAGACGAGATATAGATTAGAAATAGATAAGACCCCAGACAAGATAATAGATAAGACGACTTAGATGAGATTACATGGATATCTTGTTCAGGTACATCATGCTGTCAGCGGTGGGGATGGTGCTGCCCGTTATCATTATCCCACCTGTCGATGTCTCTCCCGCCCCCAGGCACACCACACCTTGCGCCCTTTTTCCTTTTGGTGTGTTTGCTGATAGGTCCGTGCATCTCCCCTCCCTTTTCCCCTTTCTGGGTTTGCCTCGCCTTTGCCTCCCTCCCGCCCCTTCACAAAATGACTTAGCCCTCCCCTAGCATCTGCTGCTTGTTACATTTCCCCTGAAATGGCTCTCATGTACGTTTCTGTCCTGTTCCACTGCTTTCAACCACTGTCCCCTCACCCTTATCCCTTTTCTGTTAGAAAAGAACATATCAATGAAATTAAAGTATACTGCTATTAACAAGGCTGCACCAGCAGGTGCGACAGAGAACTTATCGATCCTACCTCACTTGGCCTGGAAAGGAAATAGTTCATTTCCAGGCACAAGACACAATATGGGCATATCTCGGTGGTTTGATGTGGCCAACGCTTTTAACTCAATTAGGCAGTATATCCCTTATTAGACATGTGTCATTCCTGACTGAACTTTGCTCTTTGTGGCGTTTTATGAAACAATTCTGATAAGAATGTGACAATGTTCGATAGAATTATGTTTAATAAAATTATGTTGAAAAATATACAGCTCCAGGGTTCAGTCATCGATCTCGGCAGGCACGATCTCTGTGCTTTTTGGGTGCTTATGGGGTCGTTCTTCCTCCTCCTCCTGCTCTTCATCGTCACCATTGTCATTGCCCTCCAGACCTTGCTTATTCCCCTTTCTGCATGGTCTCTTGGTTCCACGATCCTTGCGTGGCTTGTGTGTCTTCACAGGTGCTGTCCCTTCATTTTCTTCTGGAGCTCCTCATGACGCATTTTGACTTTGAGAGGACTCAGCCTGGTGAATTTGCAGTCCCTGTTGTTGATAGCATCCAGTAAGCATCGGAGGCCAGGTAGTGAAGTCGAAAGAAGGCTTGGGTTGACTAACTTCTCAAAGGTCCAACCTTGAAGCTCAACTCCATATTTTTGGATGATGAGTTCCTCGTAGTTAGCATATTGCATTAATGCCTTTTCATCACCGGTAATCGCCACTTGGTAATGGTAACATTAAAGTGTCGATGCCACAAATAGAATACAGTATAGAAACGTACCAAGCATGTTGCCGATTTTCTCCCAGATTTGGTGTTTCATGTTGTCAGCTTTTTGCTTTGAAGTTCGATTCAAATCTAAGATCTTGTGAGCCCCATTTGGGATGTAAACGAAAGAAAGGACTTACTGACGACATCGCAACCTGCGATCACGAATGCCTCCAGCTTTGCGCCGACGAATGCCAAATTCCATGGCTTGTGAATGGGGACAGCGGTGGGCATGTAATTCATGAGTGCTTCAGATGTAAAGAACCATGTAGGATCCATGTGATAAGTCGGAGTATTGCAGACGACGCAGAAGCAGCCTTATAAGCTAGAATTATATATGAAATGTAGCTAGTTTGCCAACTAAGAGCATACTTCTACAAGGCAAACGACCTACCTGGCAAGTTTCCCAAGGGCCATATATACCAACACCTATAGACAAATTCAGTGTCTCAGACAACTAGGTGATAGATTACTTTATTTAGATGCTCCACAGAGGTTATTTGTTTATGCTTTGATGGGATCATTTTGCAACATGTGACTTTAGATTTGGCTCTATTTATATCATTGTCGCACACACATATCATATTATGGCCTCTGAGCCAAACAAATATACAAATATGATGGCAGTGCATAATGTCTGTTTATAAAAGGGAAAATGTTTATGTTATCAAAATAAACATTTTGTTTTAAACTTAATAGCCAAATTTTTTTTATCAATAGCTCTAGAAAAGTATTTTGCATTTTACTTAATAAGAAAATGAAATACAAACAAAAATTTAACATATTCAGGGTTCTACTAATAGAATCTATGCTTTAGCAAAAAGTTTCCTTTTTTGGAAAAAATTCCCATCAGCCAAATTCCACAAACCGCCGGCTCTGGGAAAGTATTTTGTGTTTTTCTCAATAAGGAAATAATGTACTGATGTAATTGAAATGGATTCAGGGTCCAATTGGTGCAATCTACATTTTCTGTTTATAGCACAGCCACCAAAAATGACTTTTTTCTTATTTGGGAAGTCCATCTAGCTATATAGATATAGCATTATATATGGCCCTTGGGAAACTTGCCAGGTAGGTTGTTTGCCTTGTAGAAGTATGCTCTTAGTTGGCAAACTAGGGACATGTCATATATGAGAAGGGCTTATACAGGTGGCAGAAGAAGGCCTCAATGCCAACACGAGCATTGAGACCCTTGAGCTAATAGACTTTAGAGATGAATTTTAAGTGAAAGAAAAAGAAAACACAGTACCAAGTGATGGATGGTTTGCAGTGTTGCTGTAACATCTTGAACTCGGGACCTGGCCATTGGGCGCTTATGATCATAGCCACCGGATTCATGAGCGGCAACGATCTCGGCTCGTTCGGCCTCGTCGAGCTTCTCATACTCGTCCTTGAATTCCTCGGAATGGAGGACGGCCAATGTGGGGGTATCATCATCTGATACTCATTAAAATAAAATAAAAGACAGTGCTGAGAAGGAAACAATGCACTATCATGCAACTCCTGTGCCTTCATTGAGAGGAATGCATTATGAGGATTGACCTTCATTTGCTTGTGCACAAGGTGAACACCGCCTTGAAAAAAGAGGTCAAGGAAATATCGACGTTTCTTGTTAAAACGATGTGCCAAGTCCATGGCCAACATTAACGTATTAGCTTTGCAGTCATGCACAGCTTCATCAATCTCATCCTGACGCTTCTGTGATGCAGCAGACCTTTCTTTGCGCTGGGCATCAGTGAGAGGGGCCCTTCAAGAGACAGTGTGCCGTTTGCGTGAAGCAGGAAGGCGAAGAGATTTTGGGTAAGAATTTGTGTAAGGCATTTTTTGCACCTACATACTTTCTGTCTCTCTTAATTACTTACAACGTTGTGAAGGGTGGCAACTAGGGTCAAAAAAATATATTGAAACGTCCAACACAGCATACAAAAGAATTCTCCTAAAGGCATACAAAAGTATCTGAAGATCCTGTGCCAATGTAGAAATAGGGTTGATGTAATAGAAAACATAAAATTTTTTTTTTCTAGGGTTGAGCAAGGAACATTGTGGCAGATAAAAAAATCAGGCATTAGCAGCAACCATTAAGGTCATAGTGGAATCAATTAGATCCAAAGGTACGCCACTGGCAGCGTCTTCAAGCTGTAAGGCCCAGGACGAGATAGGGCTGGCGTGACAGATGACATCCAGGGTAGACCTTAAATGTATGATCTTGTGGGTGTTCAAAAAGTTGTAGTAATCTGCCAGCGCATCAATCGCACAAGAGGCAGAACCAGGGGCAGGTCCATCGGTGGATTCGGAGGAACCTTCGCAACGAGAGGGCAAAGCCACAGCATTGGGGAATAACCTGCGGCTCACCAGATTTGCAGGAGACGGAGATGCATAGGCATTACCACGACGAGAGGGAGGCATTGGAGATATATGACTGAAACAGTCAAAGCGATTGTGAGAACTGGGAGTTGTTGGGTGAGCAATAGGTGAAGTATGACGTGCGACGTGAAGACGGGGGGAAGTATGACGAGTTGGATCCTTGAGGCGGTGGCGACTGACAATGGTATTGGAATCAGCACCGTCGACGTGAGTGGATACCATAGCCCTGGTATTGTCCAGCTCAGACTTGAGCTGCTCTTCGCGGGCCAGGGAATCGCAAAGAGCATTCTCAGTCATAGACAGTGCGGATTGCACATTGTTGACCTGAGACTTGAAGTTATCGCGTTCCTCAATCACATTTAGCAGCTCCACAATGGTGGAATTCAACTCCTTCTCATTGTATTCATCAATGATGACAACACAGCGATCAGAGCTGAGTGGGCAGCCATTGTAAACGAAGGTACTAGAACCTCTGGGTGTCGCATCTGGTTGGATAGGCTGTGATGGATATGGAAGGGGAACTTGGCTGCCTTTGCCCTGAGTCATCGGCCAAATCGATCTTGCGCATCGTTCCCACCATTCGATAACTGGCATGCCGATGTTGACAATATATTTTTGAACCAGTTCGGAGATGATGGGTGAAAGCTGGGGGTCCTCTTCAATTAAATAACTGGGAAAGTAGACATCTGACTTGATGTATTCAGGCCACCTGGGTGCATTGGGACGGGTAGTGCCCTCAACATGAATGATGAGCGTTGCACCACCAAATGCATGGTCCCATAATGTGGCCTGTATACCATACATTAGAACCATGTTGTAGCACATTTGAATAATACATACCAAGTCGAACGTGAGCTTCTGAATGTGGGTGTGGAGTGCAGATCGCGCATGTGAGCCAACTTGTCCAGAAGGTGTTGCATGTCGAAGAGTGCTCAACTCGGGTGGGAATGCATTTTGGGTGAGGTGAAGAACTTCAGTCGATAATCCAGCGGCAAACCAAGCGAGGTCTGCAGCATTGAACCGAGTGTGATGGTCATTGTAGACACCAGGTTCTGAAGCAAAGATGCCAATGCGGCGACGAAGATCAAAGAGGCCAATTTGGTTGAATGTCAGCTGGTTCCAGCTCTGGGGTTGAGGACTAGCACCAGGAGGCTCAGGGATGGTGACGGGGATGCCCCAGTTCCAGCGCTGCATGATGGGGGAAGCAAGGAACAGAACTGTTGAAGGCACTCCTTATGTGGTGGAAGGAGTACCTTGGCCCTGTCGCGATGCGGCCAGGGTTGAGCTTGCATGAAAGCAATCCCTGACGCAACAAAAAAGGTAAAGTCAATGCCTAGAATGGTAATGCTAAATGAGACTTGTGTCAGGATAAAGAACGAGTTGTACCGTTACATCCTTTGCTATGCTGAACCTCAAAAAAAAAGACTATATCTATGAGAAAGGTTTGAATATGTCTCTAAAAAGAAAGAGAGAGAAAGCCACGTACAGAGCACAAATAAAATCATCCAAGCTATGTTGAAAAGTCGATGGCGAGATGAAACGGTCCCTCCAAGCGAGCAGACAACAAAACACTGTGTGAGTCCCATGTACCACAACTAATAGACATGTGCTGTGTTATAAACAAGCATTTCTAAATCCTGAGAGACAATGATTAGGCCGAAACAATAGTAAAAACTTGTAAGAGCTGTGTTTCTCTAATTTCTGAGCTCCGAGTGGTATTAAAAACACAAAATGCCCCCCTTTACAAGCCTGAGGTATTTAATTTTATTTGAGCGAAGAATTGCAGCTAAGGAACACCTGTGAGTAGTCTTTTGCTCACTTGGATGGAATATTCTCATAATTCAAGTTCTATATAACTCATAAACGGTGTATTCAATTGCGAAATGGATTGGTGTTCTAAGTTTTATTGATTTTTCTCTTTCAAATGACCTGTACTTGATTTTTCAGTATTTTTTCAACTATTTTGACATTCTGCACGTTTACACACCCTATGAAGTATTTTGGATTACCACAAATGATTAGTAGTAATGATATGTACATTGGCCAAGAGGTTTCAAACTAAAAGAGCTGAAGGCAGTGGCAGGGAGCATAAAAGAGAGACAGAGAGGTACGGAAGTTATACAATTTCAGGTCACAGACCTTAGTTAATAGCACTGTCCGCTCTTCTGATGTTCGGTGATCTCGTAGCCAGTTCTGTTGTCTAATATACTGAACAACTTGTTCATTGTTAGAGGTACATGTGTCAATTCAAGGTATGGAGCATGAGAGGGAGGTTTTAATGAAGGAAATCTGATTTGGGCATTATGGGGTACATATTTTCGGGGGAGATTCTGTCCTTCATATGCATGATAAAACAGAATATTCATTGATACGGTTACATACAAAATATATACGAGGTTAAATTATGAGAGCGAGCAAGGAGATACTACAAGGCAAGGTTTAAGAAGCAAGGTACAAGGGCGGCCACACAGCGCAAGAGAAGGGTACAATAAAAACCGTAGCATATAGAAACCTCAACAGATTGCTAAATCCTCAAGAAGCTCCACAAAAACGTCAGTATCCACCTCACCCTCAGGCTTGAGATCCTGTATATTCTCTAGGGTTTCCTCATCGTACTCAACCTCCACTGTCATAATCCCAAGCAGGCGAGTAACCCACGATGGCAGAGGAATGTTCTCGTTCAGCGCAGGATCATGCCCAACACGCTGTCCATAAAAAAGATTGCCAGTGAATCCCGGTAAGTGACTGGTCTGAATAAGGCACTTGACAATTGCTTCGTGTATGCGCTCTCGGTAGGACCATTGAGAGGAAATTTCAGAGGTGAGAGGGGGATTAGTTATAATATGTGTAGTGACAGCGCGATAATGATTGATGTAATTGTCATAGAGGAAGGTCAGCAGACGGCGGATTTCAACATTCAAGTGGCAGATCTCCTCCTTTGCGTGCTTGATGCTGAAATACATGACCATACCCTCACGATTAGCAGGTTGGGCCCATGCTAACATTTGTATATTCTGTCGGGTATCGCGTAAAAGGTCGAAGTCAGCCACATTGACTGCGTTCATGACTGCCTCCCATGTCAACATTGGCCTAGAAGGATTGAGCTGTGCAGCAGCTTCATTGTACCGTTTCAAAGCAGACTGGATGGCATCGACGTGGGCCTTTAGGGATTTACTGAGCTTTTCGCATTTCTTGTACCCTATGGAATGATAAGAATACAGTCATTTTGCAAGAAAAGGTCTGACATACTGACGCCGCTCATCCCTAACTTCAACATCTCGAAGAGCCATTGCACCACCAATCTTTCAAGGTCATCGATAGTACGACGATACTTTCATTCATGGACAACGGTAAGAGCATCGAGATACTCCTGTGAGGTTGGGGCCAAACGAATGGCAATGTTACATTCTTTCTCATAGTGCAGCACCTCGTTGTTTTTGGCCTTCCAGTGGTCGAAAGTCATTCGGTATTGTGTGTCAATCTTCGTGATTTGCTTGCTGGTATATCCACAGTTGGTCATAAGAAAATCACATTGCCTGTACTGGGCAGTCGCAGCATCACTTTTTTGTCTGCAAAATGAGTTGTCAGTGAAGGTGCCTTTCGATATCAAGATTTCCGATGTACCTGAGATTATCGAGCTCGAATAAATGTTCCATGTAGTCCACTGTCGCCTTCACATCCTCTGGTTTGGTTTGCAGTGCTGCTAGGTAAGCACGTTCTAAGTTGGGGTATTGTTCGTATTCTTCAGAGCCAATTCCTAGCTTTGTCGAAAGGGCTGCAAGCTGTGGCGTATCAATCTCAATTCGTTCCAGGGCTTGATGGTAGTTCTGATATATAAAATTCCCTGAAAATAAAATTATTTAGGACTCCACGCCACCATCAAGAAAAGGTACGACTCACCAGAAGACGCATGCTTGTCAAGGTCATGGAAATGGAAGTGTTCGTCGATATGTTGATGCCAGTGATACAGCGTTGACAGGCGGGCGACTGATGCAAGTTCATTCGAACAGGCGAATGTTCTTTCACATTCTTCGAAGTCTTCGAGACCAACGCCTTTGACATACAGAGGATACCAGTGAACCTGACATCCTCGGTTGTGCGCATGACCATGGAATGCAGGCACTACACCTTTGAGATGAAAGGCGATAGTTTCAGCTCCCAGGGAGCTTTTCGACATCAGGAAAAGGCCACCTAGCTTTGGCTGTCTTTAGATGCTTTAGCTGTCCTAGAGCATCCTGAGACATCCTGGGATGTCTTGGGATGTCTCAGGATGCTCTAGGACAGCTAAAGCATCTAAAGACAGCCAAAGCTAGGTGGCCTTTTCCTGATGGATAGGGTAGTCCAGAAAGCACACATGATGTCATAAGTGAGACAAATGTCATATCCGAATTCATCATAAAGCTGTTTGACAATTGCCAGGGGATATTTCATTCTAAGAACATGTCATCGAAATGTCAGACGTCGCTAAGAGTAAAAGGAACTTACAATTCACCGCTGCGAATCATATCACAAATGACTAAAACATGACCGTGCCGGCAGACCGACAAAAAGATGCCCGCAACGGCAAACAGGGCGAACATCTTCTTGCACGCTTCAGGGCCAGCATTTCGCCATCTGTCAATGCAGGTATCCAAGCACTTGGCTATAGTGCTTGGAAGTCCGGTCCAGTCCGGTTTTTTGTCCATATTTGACAAGACCGGGACTGAGACCGGTCCTCACTTTCTCAAATTCTCGAAAACCGAGACCGAAACCGTCATAGACCGGTCCACAGCAGTTTCATGCGGTTTTCTGCGGTTGCAAGACCGGTCTGAACCAGTTATGGTTCAGACCAGTTCGCAACCAGTCCCAGACCGGTCTTGTACGTGGTAGTAGATAAAATAATTACATTTTTGGCTAAGTACGCTTATAAACACCCCCTGTACATTGTGCCTACTGATGACGTGGCCTGCGCTCCATGATTTGGTTGCATTCACGGTCATGGTGAGTGAGGTGGCTGGGTCGCATTCGAATTGACAGGCTCATGGTCAAAATGATGGGCTCATGTTCGAAACGACGGGCTCACATGCAAAATGACAGGCTCATCTTCGAAATGACGGGTTCACGTTCGAAACGACGGGCTTGCGTGTGGAATGACAGGCTCACATTCGAAACGACAGGTTCGCGTGCGAAATGACGGGCTCACGTTCGAAACGACGGACTCGCATTTGAAATGACAGTCTCGTGTTCGAGACAATGGGGTCACATTCAAAACGATGGGCTTGTGTTCGAAATGACAGGCATTGGTCAGTGTGGGTGGGGTGCATAGACGTCATGTTGGTCCTAACGCGACGTTGTTGTCAGGAGGTGGCCATGAAGGAAAGTGAGGAAATTGAGAGACGAGCCGCTTACGGTTCGCCTCTTCACGCACCTGGTGGGTCTCCAACTCCATGGGCCTCCTCTCGCATCTTTCTACACCATCCCAAACCCCCCATAGAACCCTTCAGTGGTGCGAAGAAACAGCCTACATCCCTTGTTGGAGGGGAGAGGCCGGGTGGCGGCTGCTGGCAAGGAACACGAGTGCCTGGGGTCGTAAAATATAACAATTAGTGTAAAAAAACATTTAAAACTGAATACATACCTTTTTGATGCAAATTTGGCCCGTTGAGTCAAGAGGGAGGTGGTGAGAAGGGTAGGAGCAGAGAACAACCATGATGACAACATGATGCATGGTTGATCACATTCAAACTCCGCTCCCGACGATGATTTCTGGCGATTTCGTGAATGCTGAGGTCGAAATGTTACATAAATATTTGTAGACTACAGTACATACTTTGGTAACTTTTTAGACTGCAAAGACTGGTTGAGACCGGTTAGACCAGTCTTTTCTCGGTCTTGAAATTTCCAAAATCCTGAGAGACCGAAGACCGGACCGCGGTTGCGGTCTTTGACGGTTCTGGGAATTTCCGGTCCTGGGCGGTCTGGGTCCGGTTCGGTCTCGGTTTTTTTGCAGTCTTGAGACTGGACTTCCAAGCACTACTTGGCTAGGCCATCATGTTCCATAACATTGAGCCAGGCAGTCTCTTCAGTGGCAAGATCTTCCAGATGCTCCATGGGGGCTGGCGCTCCTTGACGGATGCCTTGGTTGTTCTGAGGAAGAAGGGTCATTAAAGGTGGTGTGAGGCTTGGAGAGAAAGGACTTCACCTTCCCAACTTTGTCTTTGAACAAATCTACATCTTCAGGTTTTATCCAGCGGGGCGATTCTGTCCTCCGGCTATCCGTTTGAACAGTGCCAGCATGGTAGGTGCTATCGACAAGCTTTAAGGAGTTGTTGCCATCCATGGCTGAAAGGAACTCGAACTTCAGCTTTGGTTCATCTTTGGTCTTGTAAAGGCACAGGGCGCACACATTCTTCATAGCCCATTTGCGGTCCTCACATCCGAGTTCAATGGATATCCTTCGGTCGGTCTCTCATATAATTGCCAAGTAGCAGTCGTACGCGTTGCTAAGCTAATCAGCTAGGTAAGGGCTGTGTGGAACCTGATACATATGTGAGATCATTCCCACAATGCGACAGCAGTAATACTTATGGAATGGAAATGGTTCAAGCATTTGGCAAATGCGTCAAAGCTGAAATGTGGGTGTATGCGACGTAATTGGCGGTAAAAGGCGAGCAGCTGAATTGAGAAGGCAAGATGTGGTTGATCAGGGGAGGCACCGATATACCCGTGGAGTATTAGTGTGACCGACGCAAAGGGGGTTGATTGTGAGTGAGTGAAGGGATGAAGACCTCGCACTGAGGTCCCAAGTAAGCTGGGAGATCGAGGAGTTCAAATCTGATACATACTTTCAATATTGACGACCTCAATCTGCCATCGTCCGGCATCTTCGGGATCTGAAACACGTGGACCATGGGCCTTGAATGAAAGAAAGGCATCAATGAGATCCAGTAACTGTGCTCTCCATTGATGCATACAACGCTCGACATGATCCTGTCATGTTCGGAAATCATGACGCTTGCTAGGAAAGTATTAGTTACATTTTTCAATGTTAAGAAGCACAGAGGCATACTGTTTGCTTAAAGAGTCGACAAATATTTGCTGCAATATGGATTCACCACCAGCATGGCTAATGAAAAAACCCTCTTCTCCGGGTGGGGGCACTGCTAACATCACATCCACATCATCATCGTCCTCCCAACCATCGTCCCCTCCTGTGAAATCCATGTTGACGTCATTTTCAGACAAGTAGAGGTCTTGTCGCTCCTGAAAGCTCAATGCTGCACATGGTGATAGCTGAGCCTATAAAACGAGCAGTGAAAGGGGATACATACTGGCTATGCACTCTTTGTGTTTCCATTGAGCCTCTTGGAGCTCTTGTTGACTTTTGTTGAGCTTCACCTTGCATATCTTCAGGCTGGCAGGATGCTGCGAGCTCTTCGTATGCCACTCATTGGTAAAACTAGTGCCACAGTGCACAGTGACGCTGCGAGAAAGTCCCATGAGGATGGAGAAGGGACATAAGGGTTAGGAAGCGGTGGGTGGAACATAGTAGTTGTCGCCTAAGCCTGGGAGGGTGGGAAGGGAAAACAGGCACTACCCCTTCCCAACGGAAAAACAGCATTTTCCGTGGATAGATCTGTGATGGATCTGTGATGGATCTCTGTCAGTTGTTGATATCCACTGAAAAGGGAAATTCACGGTGCCTGGAAATGAACCGCCCCATCAACGACGCTGTGTGTGCTAGACTCAGAGGATATCTGCACAGAGGAATGAGTATGAAAGAGGCAAATGAGAGTGAAGAGCAACGCACAACATGAGAACAGTGGGATGGTGAGGACAAGATAGAGGCAGTAATATGTACAGAGATGGGCAAAACTATTTTGCGAAGCCAACACGAATGGGTGAAGTTAGTATATGAAGCAGAAAATGTTTGTGCAGCGGGGGAGGAAGTAGTGAACATGCAAAAAGGAAAAAGAGTTCGAGGGAAGCAAAGACGAGGCAGGCCAGAGAGGGGAAAAGGGAGGGGAGGAGCACAGACCTGTCAGCGAACACAAAAAGGGAAAGGTGCGCAAGGTGTGGCATGCCTGGGGGTGGGAGAGACATCGACGGGCGGGATAATGATAACGGGTGGCACCATCCCCACCACTGACAGCACGATGTACCTGAAAAAGATATCTATGTGATCTCATCTAAGTCATCTTATCTATTATCTTGTCTGAGGTCTTATCTATGTCTAATCTATATCTTGTCTCTTGTCTTATCTGTACCAACCTCAACCTCGTGTACTTAAAGTTGCTACCTACAGACAGGAATATTGGAGGGTAAGAGGAAACACAATATTCGGATACATATCAGATGGTGTGACATGATCAGGTCATGTCAACTGATATGACAGTAGGGGTGGGAACCTAAGGTGATTACCCCCTGCATGCCCTGCCCTCCCATCTGGCATCCACAGCATCAAAAATAATTTTAAATACCCTATCCCACCCCTAACTAACCCCACCCAACCCTAGCAGCCATAGAGCATGTGACTAAAATTTGGGTGGTGGGCAACTGATGCTGTGGATATATCTTGTTATTGGGCAGTTACCATAATATGATATAGAAATATAGCATCTAAGGCTGCCCATTCCTGCCTCCCTTAAGCCACAAAAATGGATGGGATGTATGTAAATGTGTTGTATCTACTGGAATACATATTTTTTGCTATGATATACCAAGCCCAGCGAGCCCAGCAGCAAAACCGAGCCCAGGCAAGCCCACCTGGCACTGCCTGCCTAATTTGGAAGGGCAGACTTCTGGAACACATTGTCGAATGATTTAGTGCTCGCTCCTGCTCCCCCTGGGGCACCAAAACATCCCAGATGGGTGTATCTAACCCTGCTACACCCAAATATGAAATATCCCACCCAAATATCCCCCCCAATGTGCGTAACAGCAAGTGCAACCACCTGCCACATCTGGCATTGTTTACATGTATTTACTAGTGCCCCCAACCCCTGCTCACCAGTCCCACCCTATTATACACCCTCACCCTCCCATCTGGCACCCTTGGCATGTCAACAACCCCATCAAAACTGACAGAGATATTGTTGAAACTGTAAAATACTGTTGAAAAATGGTAGATGTACCAGAATTATTTTATAGATACACCAATTCTTCACATAAATTAACATTCTTAGGCTCATTTTAAAGCTAGAAGGTATGTTAATAAATTTACCATTTTAGAATCTCAAAATATCCAGCCTTGTTGGACCAAAAAACCAGTCTTGAGG
>Ga0307513_10007681_pt1 | contig 13930 bp, 10 predicted proteins | sample 15_EM_MG_FD_202174 | JGI IMG/M metagenome (GOLD analysis project Ga0307513, IMG submission 202174) | Populus trichocarpa ectomycorrhiza microbial communities from riparian zone in the Pacific Northwest, United States - 15_EM | ecosystem: Host-associated > Plants > Roots > Unclassified | place... | reverse complement strand
GTCGGGTGGATGCCGTCGCTGGAGATGCCTTCGTCGGGCAAGCCGGCCAGCGCGAGGTGGAGATCGATCAACGGCAGCGCGCGACCCTGCGCGATCGCGCGGACCACGCGGTTGAACACCGGGATGCGGGCGTTGCTCTCCGGGTCGCCGTGCATCGCCGGCAAGGTCGACAGGATCGGGATCGTGCCGCCGGCGATCGCGCGATCGACCAGCGTCCACAGGTCGGCACCGAACGCGTCGAGCGTCCGGCCGTAGCGCACGTCGTTGGTGCCGAGCAACACGACGCCGTAGCGCGGCGCGACCGCCGCGAGCTCGCGATCGAGCGCGGACGGCGAGCCCGCGAGGACGTCGGCCGTGGTCCAGCCGCCGGTCGCCGCGAGGCTGGCGCGCGCGTAGGGCGTCGTGCCGGCCGCGTCGCCGGCGGCGAAGTACGCCAGGGTGTCGGCGAGCTCGGCGTGCGCCCCGAGCGCCGGCGCGTCGTCGAAGCAGGTCAGGAAGCTCGGCGCGGCGGTCATCGAGTCGCCGACCTTGGCGAACACCCGCGCGTCGCTGGGGGCGCGCGCGGCGATGTGCGCGAGCGCGTCGGCGACGTCGGCGGGGATCGGCGAGCGCAGCTGATCCTCGGGGTACAGCACGCGGCCGAGCGGCGCGGGCGGGTCTCGCGCGTCGCCGGGCGCATCGCCCGGCGCGTCGGTCGATGCGTCGATCGGTGCCGTCGCGTCGAGCGCGCCGGTGTCGAGCGTCGTCGCGTCGTCGCCGGCGAGCGACGCATCCGCGGCGGTCGTCGCCGGCGCGGCGTGACACGCGACCAGCGCGAGCAGGCTCACCGCGAGCGCCGGCCCGGCGATCGACCGCGCGCGCGACGTGAAGCGCCGCTTGAGGCGCAAGAACGGCCGCTCGACGAGCCGCCACGACAGCGTCGCGAGGCCGACCGCGGCGGCGAGCTTCACGGGCAACCACGCGAGGTGGTCGGCGTCGAGCCCGACCCGCGCGATCGCCGCCGACACCAGCGTCTCGGCGGGGCGATGCAGGAGGTACAGGCCGAAGCACAGCTTGCCGAGGTAGCGCAGCGCCGGCACGCGCAGCACCACGGTCGCGCGCCGGTCGCGCTGCTCGAGCACGAGCAGCACCAGCGCCGCGAAGCCGATCGCGACGACGTCGTAGCCCAGCGTGCGGCCGAACCACGTCGTGCGGTCGAGCTGCGTCCACGCGAGCACCCCCGCCGCCGCGACCACGACGGGCACCAGCACGCGCGGCAACATCGCCCGCACCGCGGCGTAGCGCCGGCTGCGCACGAACACGGCGAGGCCGCAGCCGATCGCGATCGTGTCGAGCCGGCACAGCGTGAACAGGTACTGGACGCGCTCGCGCTCGGGCATCCAGGCCGCCGTCGCGATCCGCGTCACGAGCGCGAGCACGGCGATCGCGATCAGCCAGCGCGCGAGGCGAGCCGGCTCGCACCAGCGCACCAGCAGCGGGAACGTCAGGTAGAACTGCTCCTCGATCGCGAGCGACCACACCGGCGCGAGCCAGTACGGCGGGTCGCGCCCGAGCAGCGCCTCGGGGAGGTTGCCGAGCTGGAGCAGGTACCACAGCGGCGAGCCGGCCTGCGCGAGGAAGTCGCGGTTGGCGAGCGGGAACACCAGGAGCATCCCGCCGACGAACAAGTAGAACAGCGGGAAGATCCGCAGCACGCGGCGGGCGTAGAAGTTGCGGAAGTAGTCGGGGTCGTCGCGCGTGTCGATCAGGATCCCCGCGATCAAGAAGCCGCTGATCACGAAGAACAGATCGACGCCGGCCCAGCCCGCCTCGATCGGCCACGGCGTGCCGCCGGCGCCGCGCGGGTACATCCGGTGGATCATCACGAGCAGGATCGCGATGCCGCGCAAGCCATCGAGCTCGGCGACGTAGCCTCTGGCGGACGCGTCGCGACCGGGCATCGTGATGCTCCGGTGCAGCGCGCATGCCAGGGCTCGTCGAGCTGCCGGAGGTCTGCGGGCCGCGGCCCCGTCGAGCAGCGCGCGTCGGCGCACGTGCCGGCGCCAGCGCCCGCGGGCCGCGCCCGAGATCGACCTGACGATCGCGGATGCGCGCGCGCCGGGCTTGGTGTATCGAACGCGCGGCGATGGCGATTCGCGGCTACTACCTCGGGTGTCCTGGCTGGGGCCTCAAGAGCTGGGTCGGTCGGCTGTTCCCGCCGGGCACGCGCGCGAGCGACTTCCTCGAGCGCTACGCCGAGGTGTTCAACACCGTCGAGGGCAACACGACGTTCTACGCGCTGCCCGCGGCCGACACCGTCGCGCGCTGGCGCGATCAGGTCCCCGACGACTTCCGGTTCTGCTTCAAGTTCCCGCGCGAGGTCAGCCACGACAAGCTGCTGATCGACTGCGCCGCCGAGGTCGCGACGTTCATCGATCGCGTCGCGTCGCTCGGCGCCAAGCTCGGCGCGCTGTTCCTCCAGCTGCCGCCGCGGTTCGACGGCCCCCAGCTGCCGCGGCTGCGCGCGTTCCTCGAGGCGCTGCCCACCGGCTTCGCCTACGCCGTCGAGCTCCGTCACGAGACGTTCTTCCGCGACGGCCGCGATCAGGACGACGCGCTCGCGCTGCTGCGCGCCCACCGCGTCGACCTCGTCACGATGGACGCCCGTGGCGTCCACGCCAGCCGCAGCCTGCAGTTCGCCGACGTGCGCGCGCGCAAGCCCGACCTGCCGGTCCTGATCCGCACCACCGCCGAGCGCCCGATGGTGCGCTGCGTGCCGCACGAGGAGCTCGACGTCGCGCGCGCCTTCGTCGAGTCCTGGGCGCCCGAGCTCGCCGCCTGGATCCGCGCCGGCAAGCGCCCCTACTTCTTCATGCACGCCCCCGACGACACGTACGCCCCCGAGAACGCCTACACCTTCCACGCCATGCTGCGCCGCCACCTCGACGTCGGCGACCTGCCACCCTGGCCCGGCGCGCCGCGCCAGCTCACCCTGCTGTAGCCCGCGCGGCCGCGTCGGCGAGCAGCGACCAGGCGCGGTCGCGGCGGGCGGCGCGGGCGGTGGCGGCGACGCGGAGCAGCGGGCGGTCGCGTTGCCAGCGCGTCCATTCGGCGTCGGGCGAGGCGGCCCACAGCGGCTCGAGCTCGGCGAGCAGGGCGTGCGCGAGGTCGAGGACGCCGGCGAGGGCGACGTGGGTCGTGGCGGCCTTGGGGGCGGCGTGGCCGAGCGCGCGGGCGGCGAGCGCGAGGACGATCAGGCGCTCCTGCAGCTCGCGCGCGAAGCGCTTGCGGCGCGCGACGCCGAGCAGGTAGCCGGCGAGCGCGCCGTGGACATGCACGTCCTCGATCGTGCGGAACGGCTTGAGGTAGTCGTCGTAGCCGTCGCCGGGCAAGATGTCCGGATCTCGGACGACCACGCCGGACAGCTCGACCTCGGCGTGCGGGATCTCGGGCACGAAGGGCGCGGCGCTGGGCTGGAGGCGCACGCCCGCGGCGTCGCTGGCCACGCGGACCACGCGCAGCCGGTTCTTGCCAGCCTCGTCGTCGCCGATGCTGGCCACCACGAGCAGCGCCGAGGCCTCGGTCGCGACGCTCGCCCACTTCTTGTGGCCGGTCAGCGTGTAGCTGCCGGGCTCGGTCGCGGTGAGGCGCGTCCGGATCGCGCGCGGATGGTTGCCGCCGTCCTCGGTCGCGCACAGCGCCGCGATCGAGCCCGGCGCGAGCGCGGGGACCAGCGCGCGCAGCGCCTCGGCGTACCCGCTCGCGAAGGCGAATCCCAGCCGATCGGCGCACGCGCCGCCGATGAACGCGCGATCGAAGGGATCGACCCAGCCGGCGCGAGGTGAGGCGGTCGCGCCCCACCACGCACGAAGATCATCGGTCGCCGGCGGTGTGACCGAGAGCGCGAAACGAAGCAGCGCGTCCATGGCTCGACGCTGTCAGCTGCGCGCCAGCGCGTCCAGCGATCCGCGTGATCGATCGCACGCAGGTATACGCTGTCACCTGCTGGGCACGATGTAGGCGGGCAGCAGCACATTGATAGGGTGCGGCATCGAGAAGTCGGCTCGGCGCGCGGCGTTCTGGGCGAGCATGCGGGAGTGAGAGCAGTAGCGATCCTTTGCGTGCTGGGCGCATGCGGCTTCGCGGCCCAGCCGTCCCCATCCCCGCAACAGCAGGCCCCGGACGCCGCGGTGACCTTGACCGACGCGCCGCCGACGCCCGACGCGCCCCCGCCCGTGACCGAGGACCCCGACGACACCGACAACGACGGCGTCGGGGCGAACGACAACTGCCCCGACGTGCGCAACACCGACCAGGCCGATCAGGACCGCGACGGCGTCGGCGACGCGTGTGACAACTGCCCGACCGTCTCGAACCCGCCGCGCCAGACGCTCGGCTCGTCCAGGCCGATCCAGCGCGACCACGACAACGACGGCCAGGGTGACGAGTGCGATCTGTGCCCGCACGTCGCGTCGACCAGCCGCGACGTGGACACCGATGGCGATGGCATCGGCGACGCCTGCGATCCGCAGGCCGCGCTGCGCAACCCGCCGGCGTACTTCAACGGGTTCTATGATCCGCCAGACGCGAGCTGGCAGGTGCCCGCCGAGGGCGGCGGTCTGCGCGCCGACTGGGAGGTCACCCGGCGGGCCGACGGCCTGATCGGCTGGCGCCAGCGCGTGCTCGACGGCAGCAAGCGCCACCAGATCCTGCTCGCCGGCGAGAAGCAGCAGCACTTCGTCGACTCGCTGGTCATCGTCGAGTCGATCGCCGAGACCGACGCGGCCTCCGGGCTGCGCAACGCCGGCGTGACCTACGGCTTTCTGCCGGTCGCCGGCGTCAACAACGACCTGTACTTCATCTGCGGCGTCGAGCGCGACGTCCCCGGCAGCAAGGACTTCGTGCAGACCGCGCTGGTCGCCGGCGACGTGCTGAACGTGGACAAGACGGCGGCGCGCGTCGGGACCCTCATCGGCAGCCGCGTCCGGATCGTCGGCCAGGCGACGCGTGACGGCGGCTCGGCGCCGCGCACCGGCAACACCGATCTCGCCTGCCTGGCGCGCGACGTGCCGCCGATCTCGCTGACCCAGGACATCACCGGTCCGCCCGACGGACAGATCGGCCTGCGCACGTTCGGCATGACGGCGTTCTTCGACTACGTGTTCGACGTCGAGCTCGTCACGCCGTAGCGACGCTCACGACGTACCGCTGGCGCCGCTGGCTCCACCGCCGGCGCCGCTAGCGCCGCTGCCCTCGCGGCTCGGCGGCGCCTTGAGCCCGTACTTCTCCATCTTGTAGATCAGCGCGCGGCGCGACAGCCCGAGCCGGCGCGCGGCGCGGGTCTGGTTGTTGCTCTCGGCGTCGAGCGCCGCGACGATCGCCGCGCGCTCGACCTCCGCGAGCTGGCCGCGCACGTCGGCGCCGTTGGGCAGCGCCGGCCGGATCCGGTGCGCGGCGTCGTGCAGGCGCTCCGGCAGGTCGGCGGCCGTGATCGTCTCGGTCGCGAGCACGAGCGCGCGCTCGAGCGCGTTGCGCAGCTCGCGGACGTTGCCGGGCCACGCGTAGCCCGACAGCAGCTCGCGCGCGTCGCTCGACAGCGTGGGCGGCACGCGCGCCTGCTCGCCCGCCGCGGTGCGCGCGAAGTGCTCGGCGAGCGGCAGGATCTCGGCCGGGCGATCGCGCAGCGGCGGGACGGCGATCGTGAAGCCGCCGATCCGGAACAGCAGATCCTGACGGAACCGGCCGGCGCGGACATCGGCGTCGAGGTTGCGGTGCGTCGCGGCGATCAGCCGGGCGTCGGTCGCGACCTCGGTGGTGCCGCCGACCCGCGTGATCACCTTGCGCTCGAGGACGCGCAGCAGCTTGGCCTGGAGCGCGAGCGGCATGTCGCCGATCTCGTCGAGGAACAGCGTGCCGCCGTCGGCCGCCTCGAAGAACCCGACCTTGCGCTTGTCGGCGCCGGTGAACGCGCCGCGCTCGTAGCCGAACAGCTCGCTCTCGAGCAGGGTCTCCGGCAGCGCCGCGCAGTTGAGCTTGATCAGCGGGCGGTCGCGCCGGCTCGACTGCTGGTGGATCGCCTCGCACACCAGCTCCTTGCCGACGCCGGTCTCGCCGAGGATCAGCACGGTCATCGACGTGTCGGCGATGCGCTGGACCAGCGTGTAGACCCGCTGCATCGCGGGATCGAGCACGATCGGCGTGCCCTTGATCGCGGGCGCGCGCGGCACGTGGCCGGTCCGCAGCCCGGCGCGCAGCACGCCGATCAGGCTCTCGACCGTGGTGCCGTCGTCGGGGCACAGCGCGGTCGCGGCGCTGGCCTGGACGTTGGCGTTGCGCGCGAAGTCGAGCAGGCGCTGGACCGCGGCCGAGCCGTCGTCGCGGTTGAGCTCGGGCAGGATCACCAGGTAATCGTCGCCGGCGTCCTCGGCGATCAGGTCCATCGGCCGGATCGCGCGCTCGAACTGGTCGAGGATCGCGTCGCTCGCGATCCGGATCATCGCGACCGTGACCGGCCGGTGGTAGCGCACCGAGCGATCGACCTCGGCCGCGAGCCGGGACTCACCGGCCACGACGTCGGCGATGGCGGTCGCGCGGTGCAGCCCGCTGGTCACGCCGACCACGGCGAGGATCGGCCCGACCTGGACCTCGTCGCCGGCCGACAGCTTGCGCGGGCCTTCGATCTTGTCGCCGTTGACGCGCGTGCCGTTCCGGCTGCCGAGGTCCTCGACCTCGATCGTCTCGCCGATGCGGCGCACGCGCGCGTGCATGCGTGAGACCTTCTCGGAGTCGAGCGTGACCGTCGCGCCGCGCGATCGGCCAAAGCTGACATCGACGCCCTCGGGCAGATCGATGACGCGGGATCCGCCGTCGTCGATCGTGATCACGAGGAACGCCCGAGGCGCGGGAGGTGCAGACAGCTCGGTCACACCAGCGAGGGTTTGAGGCTCGGGTCCCATGGTCTCCGTACAGATCGTGCACAGGGTCGTCGGGCGTACCTGCGGATGCAGGAAATCGCGGCGTTGCGTCGGTGGCGGTCGCGATACTACCATTGCAGCACGTCCTCGCCATGAATCGGATCGGATTGCTCCTGCTGATCGTCGCGTGCCACGACGCCGGCTCAGCGACGGTGGACGCCGCCGACAGCCGCGGGCCCGGCTTGTTCGTGACGTGGCAGGCCGATCCGATGGTGCCCGGCCCGCAGACCGCGAACGTCACGCTGACCGACGTCACCTTCGGGGTCGATCGCCTCGAGGTCCAGAGCGACGCCGACGGCCACACCACGCGCTCGCGCTTCCCGCTGATCTGGAGCGCGGCGGGCGCGCCGGCGCCGGAGGAGTTCCCCGACGCGCCGTCGGGGCTGTACTCGCGCGTCGCGATCACGCTCGGCGGGTTCTACGCCGACGCCTACCAGCTGCGCGGCACCTGGGTCGACAACGGCAAGTCCAGGCCGTTCGAGATCCGCGATCGCCTGACGCTCAAGGCGTCGCTCGAGATGTCGCAGCCGCTCGCGGCCGGTGGCGCGGCGACGATCGAGATCGCGGTGCGGCTCGCCGACGCGGTCGCCGGCGTCGACTTCCGGCGCCTGCACGATCTCGACGGCGTGCTCGTGATGTTCACCGGCGATCCGCAGCTGCTCGGCCTGCGCGCGCGGCTCGCGAGCGCGTTCCGGCTCGCGGACTGAGCCGCGCGGAGCGAGGCGATCTGCTCCGTACCAGGCGCAGCCGGCGTTCCTCGCCGGCAAGCCGATCGACAAGGGCGGTCGACCCTTTGGTCGACAGCCCTGATCACGCCAGCGCGACGAGCTCCTCGAACGCCGCGTAGTAGCTGCGGCGGAACGCGCCCAGCGTCGCGGCGCCGGCGCTGGCGCGGTGAGTCACGAGGTTGCGCACGGCGGCCAGCGTGTGCAGGCGATGCGCGAGCGTGACGGTGCGCTCGGCCGCGGGCCGCGCGCTCGTGGCCTTGCCGGCGCCGAGCTTGAACATGTTCTTGAAGCCGCTCGGGTGATCGACCGCGAACAGCACGATCAGGCGCGCCCACTCGGTGACCGACAGCGGCGAGTCGAGCCGCTTGCGCCGGTGTTCCTGCAGCTCGCGCACGGCGTTGGGGATCGCGCGCAGCGGCAGCTCGACGCGGGCGCCGCCGACCTCGGCGGGGTCGCGCCACCGGGGCTCGAGCCAGCGCTGGAAGCCGGGCCAGCTCGCGCCGATCACGCGATCGACGTAGTCGAACAGCTGCGCCGGCTCGCGCTGCAGGCCGGCCATGCGCGGCCCGAGCCAGGCGTGCACGTAGTTCTCGAGGACCTTCATCCACAGCGTGATCGGCGGCGACAGATCGCCGTCGGGCTGCTGGCCGGTCGATTGGAACAACGACTCGGCGGTGCGCAGGCTGCGGATCATCGCGTCGAACCCCGCCAGCTTGGTCATCTGCGCGAAGCTCGGGAACGCGGCGGTGATCTCGGCGTCGACGTCGACCGCCTGCGCCGGCGCGGCGTCGCCGGTGGCGAGCTTCAGGCGCAGCAGCGGCTCGAACGCCGGATCGTCGGAGTCGACGCGGGCCAGCGCGACATCGATCGCGGGCGCGAGGGTGGCGGCGTGCGGGCGCGCGATCGTGATCGCCGCGGCGACGGTACCGCGCGTGGCCGGATCGGCGTCGCCGGCGACGAACGTGATCGCCTGGGCGAGCGCGGCCGGCGTGCCGAGCCGGAGCAGCCCGGCGGCGGCGCGCTCGTGGACCGCGGGATCGTCATCGCGAAACGCCGCGAGCAGCGCGGCCTCGGTCGCCGGATCGGCGAGCTTGCCGAGCGCCCACACCGCGGCGCCGCGCACCGCGGGCGAGGCGTCGGCGACCAGGCCGACGAGCGCGTGGCCGGGCACCGCGCCGCCGACCAGCCCGGCGAGCTCGGCGCCGGCCTCGCGCAGCCGATGATCGGGCGAGCCGAGCAGCTGCTGGGCGCGCGGCGCGAGGCTGGCCAGCGCGGCGGCGTCGGGCGCAGCCGCGACCAGCGCGTTCGCCGCCGCGCCGAGCACGCGCGGATCGGCCTCGCGGCGCAGCGCGGCGACGACCTCGGTGATCACGCCGGGCATGCCGAGCTCGCCGAGCGCGACGTAGGCGGCGAGCCGCAGCTCGGGCGGCTCGTCGGGGCCGCACCGCCGGGCCAGCGCGGGCGCGAGCGCGACCAGCCCGAGGTTGCCGGCGACGTAGGCGGCGCGCCGGCGGACCGCCGGGTCGTCGTCGTCGAGCATCGGCGCGACCCGCGCCGCGATCGCCGGGGCATCGCCGTCGGTGCGCGCGGCGAGCTGGAGCGCCCACAGCAGCGCGCCGCGGATCGCCGCCGAGCGCGCGGTCGCGAGCCCGCCGATCCGATCGATCAGCTCGCGGCTGGTGGCGAACGCGCCCATCGCCTGCACCGCCGCGGCGCGCAGCGCGTCGTCCGCCTCGTCGCCGTCGTCGCGCAGGGCCAGCTCGGCGAGCGCGGCGCGCTCCCAGTCCAGGTCGGCCTCGATCGCGCCGATCGCGCGCGCGCGGACGGCGGCGGGGAGGGCGGGGCGCTCGGCGAGCGCGAGCAGATAGCGCGTGACGTCGGGATCGCGCAGCTCGCCGAGGATCTGGACCACGCCGGCGGCGTCCTCGTCGAGCAGGATCTCGGCCTGCGCGAGCACGTCGGTGACCTCGAGCGTGCGCAGCCGGCGCGCGAGGATCGCCCGCACCGCGCGATCGGGCTCGCTGAGCGCGACGAGGAAGCGCTCGCCGGCGTCGCGGTTGCGCTCGGCCTTGAGCGCGCGCGACGCCAGGTTCGCCGCGATCCGGACCTCGGCGTCGTCGTGGCGCGCCAGCCGGCGCAGCATCGGCAGGACCTCGAGGGCGCCGAGCTCGGCGAGGTAGCGCACCGCCGCGATCTGGACCTCGGCCTCGAGATCCTGATCGAGGACGACGAGCGCGGCGTCGCGGCCCGCGGCCGACCGGATCTCGGTGAGCGCGGTGAGCGCGGCGGCGGCCTCCGTCGGATCGCCGAGCACGAGCGGGACCAGCCGATCGACCGCGCTCATCGCGCCCATCCGGCCGAGCGCGGCGATCGCGGCGTGGCGCAGCTCGGGCGGCGCAGTCTCGGTGACGAACGCGGCGACCGCGTCCTCGAGCGCGGGGAACCCCAGGCCCCCGGCGGCGCGCAGCGCGGCGGCCGCGATCGTCGGGTCGCGATCCGACAGCCGGCGATGCACGAACGGCAACAGCCACAGGTTGCGGAAGCCGCGCCCCATCGCCGCGATCACGCCGCGCCGGTCCGCCGCGGTGTCGGCCAGCCGCGCCGCCTCGAGCAAGCCGAACGCGGCGCGCTCGGCGACCTCCCACGTCGCGCCGAGCGCGCGCCCGGCCAGCTCGCCGAGCAGCCGGCAGGCGTCGAGCCGCGCCGCGCGCGTCGGCGCCTCGACCGCCCACGCGGCCAGGGTCGGCACCGCGTCGTCCGCGCTGGCCTCGCCGTGCTCCAGCCGGATGCGCATCGCACGGACGGTCAGGTCATCGGCCATGCGGGGTAATGTACATTGCGGTCATGGCCGAGCGGTTCGCGATTCCGATCACCCCGACGCCGGCCGACATCGACGAGCTCGGCCACGTCTCCAACCTGGTCTATCTGCGCTGGGTGCTCGACGTCGCCATGGCCCACACCCGCGCGCTGGGCTGGGACTACGCCGAGTACCGCGCGCTCGGCGCGGTGTTCATGGTGCGCCGTCACGAGATCGACTACATCGCCCAGGTGACCCTGGGCCAGGAGCTGCGCGCCGAGACCTGGGTCGACAGCTGGCGCATGGCGTCGTGCATCCGCAAGACCGAGCTGCTCCACCAGGGCAAGGTCGTCGCCCGCGCCGCGACCACCTGGGCGATGATCGGCATCGCGTCCGGCCGGCCGCAGCGCATCCCCGACGAGCTGCTCGCGCTGTTTCGGTAGCGGGCGCGGCGCGCGCGACGTGGCAAAGCCTGCGTCTCGCACGCTATGCTCGGGTGATGTCGCGGCGCCGCTTGCCTGTCTGGACGCCGAGCGCCGATCAGCTCGCGCACTGGCCGCGGATCTCGGGCAATACGATCAACGGCGTCGACGAGCCCGACGTGCGGCGCGCGTCGCCGATCTACTGGCACGCGCCCGACGCGACCCCGCACGGCCCGCTGCAGCGCTGGTTCTATGCCCGCACCGGCAACGCCGATCCGGAGGTCGCCGAGGCCCGCGCGGAGCGCCAACACGCGATCGACGAGCCGCTCGCGCCGCTCGCCGGCGAGGTCGTCGAGCGCATGCCCGAGGCGTGGAGCGCGGCGCTCGAGGACGAGGCGCGCGCGCACGGCGCCGACGACGTCGGGATCACCGCGATGCGCGCGGACTACGTGTTCGCCGGCCTCGACGTGCCGCCGCAGCGCTGGATGATCGTGCTCGCGGTGGGCCAGGACTACGAGGCCATGCGCTCGGCGCCGTCGAGCCGGGCGCTCATCGAGGTGACGCGCCAGTACGCGCGCGGCACGCGGATCGCCAAGCGCGTCGCCAGCTGGCTGCGCGCGCAGGGCCACGACGCCTTTCCGTACGGCGGCCCGATGGCTGGCTCGTTCCTGCTCGTCCCCGCGGCGATCGAGGCCGGGATGGGCGAGCTCGGCAAGCACGGCTCGCTGATCCACCGCTCGCTGGGCTCGAGCTTCCGCCTCGCCTGCGTGCTGACCGACGTGCCCGTGATCGCCGACCACCCCGATCGGTTCGGCGCCGACGGCTTCTGCGCCAGCTGCCGGGTCTGCATGGACGCCTGTCCGCCCGACGCCATCGCGCCGGCGAAGCAGCTCGTGCGCGGCGTCGAGCGCTGGTACGTCGACTTCGACAGGTGCCTGCCGTACTTCAACGAGCACCTCGGCTGCGCAATCTGCCTCGCCGCCTGTCCGTTCAGCCGCCCCGGCGTGGCGCCGCGCCTGGTCGACAAGCTGGCCGCCCGCGCCGCCCGCAAAGGGTGATCCCTCGTGCAGCGGTCACGAACCACCAAGGCGGTGCTCCCCGCGCGGTCGCGCGTCGGATACGCGCAGACCGCCGACGGGTTGCCATTTTCCATCCATCAGGTCGAAGCCGACCTCCTGTTCGCCGACGTCGAGTGGATCTCGCCGGGCATCATTCGCGTGCGTCGCGGACAGAAGGAGGTCCGCAGCGGCGCGACCGAGCTCGCGGCGGCACGAGGAGAGCTGCTCTACATCCCGGCGGGGACCCGGCTCGAGGTGCGCAACGTTCCCGACGGCGGCGCGTACGAGGCGGAAGGCATCGTGTTCGCCGTCGATCTCGTCCGTCATCTACCCGCCCGCTCCGCCACGTGGACGTCGGATACGCCTGGCGTCACGAAGCTTCGCGTCGCGGATCACGGCTCGCTCGATACCGCGCTGACGCGTTGCCTCGAGGGGTTCGAAGACGGCCTGTCCGCGGCGGTCCAGCGTTCGCGTCTGCTCGAGGTGCTCGCGTGGCTCGCCGAGGCCGGCGTCGATCCCTTCGTGGCGGCGTCGGATGTCAGGCTTCGACTCAAGCGCCTGGTCGCCGAAGACCCAGCGCGCGATTGGCGCCTCGGCCAGGTCGCGCGCCGGCTCGGGATGAGTGAGGACTCGCTGCAGCGTGAGCTGCGTCGCGGTCGCACAGGCTTCCAGCACGTCCTGCAGGAAGTGCGGATGGAGCACGCGTTGACTCTGTTGTGGACAACCGAGCGGCCGCTGGCGCTCGTTGCCGAGCAGTCGGGGTACGACTCGCCGTCGCGGTTCGCCCAGCGCTTTCGCGATCGCTACGGGATGCTGCCGTCCGAATTGCGCCGCCGCCGCTGATTGCGGTGTGCGGGCGATTGCTTGCGGATGGCAGGCGACCGTGGTCGATCGCGAGCGGGTACGTTGTCATCATGCCGATCGATCTACGTCCCAGGCCGCCGCGCAGCGCGTTGACCGTGCACCATCTCGGCCGTTCGCAATCGGAGCGGATCGTCTGGCTTTGCGAGGAGCTCGACCTCGACTACGAGCTCGTGCGCTACGATCGCCGCGCTGACAACCGGATGGCGCCGCCCGCATACAAAGCGCTGCACCCGCTCGGCGCCGCGCCCGTCATCACCGACGGCGACCTCGTGCTCGGCGAATCCGCGGCGATCATCGAGTACCTGATCGAGACCCATGGCAACGGCCGGCTCGCGGTGAGGCGCGGCGAGCCCAACTTCGCCGACTACCTGTACTGGTTCCACTTCGCGAACGGCACGCTGCAGCCGCTCATCTTGCGCGTGCGGAGCCTCGAGGTCGTCGATCCATCGAGCAAGAACGCGCCGCTGCAGTCGGCGAAGGAGCGCTTCGACCTCGTGTTCTCGCTGCTGGATCAGCGACTCCGCGAGACTCGCTATCTCGCCGGCAACGAGCTCACGGCCGCAGACATCATGACGGTGTTCTCGTTGACGACGATGCGGCTGTTCAAGCCGTATGATCTGTCGCCGTGGCCGAGCATCCTGGCCTATCTCCAGCGTATCGGCGCGCGGGCGGCATATCGCCGCGCGATGCAGAGGTCCGATCCCGATCGGACACCCGTGCTCGGCGCCGTCGCAGCGGAGTAGGGCTGCGCCTCCTTCGCCGCCATGCAACACGGCGCAACCCGACGTTGCAACGCGGGCGCGCGGTAAATCGTGAGTCCCGCGTGCGGCGATATCGGCTCCTGGCGCGATGTCGGTCGCGGAAATTTGCGATGGTTGTTCCGTGTCGGTGTTCGAAAGCCTCCTGGTGTTCCTCGCGCTCGCGATCGTGCTGCTGCGGCTGTCGCGCTCGATCGCGGTGCCGTATCCCACGATGCTCGCGCTCGCCGGCGTCGCGGTCGCGGCGCTGCCGAGCGCACCGACGCTGACCATCGAGCCGGCGCTCGCGCTCGCGCTGTTCATCGCGCCGGCGCTGCTCGACGCCGGCTTCGATCTGCCGCCGCGCGTCG
>Ga0307513_10007680_pt1 | contig 13930 bp, 9 predicted proteins | sample 15_EM_MG_FD_202174 | JGI IMG/M metagenome (GOLD analysis project Ga0307513, IMG submission 202174) | Populus trichocarpa ectomycorrhiza microbial communities from riparian zone in the Pacific Northwest, United States - 15_EM | ecosystem: Host-associated > Plants > Roots > Unclassified | place... | reverse complement strand
TTAAAAGATATTATCTATATATATATATATATATATATATATATATATATATATATATATATATATATATATATGGTGTTTAGGTGTTTTAATAATTAACTCACACTTACAACATGAAGAAGTCAAGCTTCCATGAGATTTCTCCTAAATAAAAAAAAAAATGAAAGAATGAAGAAAAAAAATGAAAGAATGAAGAAGGAGAAGATAAAGAGGCTATGGTTTTTCTTCCCTCTTATTCTAGTTTTTAACGTCAGCCTTTATAAGAAAAGAGAAGAAGAACTTGGCCAAATGACAAAAAAGTCCTTAATAAGTCCATTGGTCACTTTTTGGTATTATCCAACTGTCAGTGTGTTCGTAAAGCTTTTCCGGCCTCTAATTAACCTACAATTTTAACCAAATTTATAAAATCATGTTAGAAGACTTATCGTAAAATTTCAGTCCGATCCAACAACTAGATTGAAAGTTATGTTCGATAGTATACAACTAGACAACATGTAATTTTTACACTAATTTCCAAATTTTTCAATGTTTTTATTTTATTAAATCATCAATATTTTCAAAATAATTCATTTGTGACTTTCATACCAATTTATAATACAAATTTTCCTCAAACTTCATTCTCTTTCAGGTTAAAAATTATGTGATTATACATAGGGCTTATACCAGCGGTTTGGGTCATTCGCACGTAAAATCATACATTAATTTATTAATTCCAAATGATTTTATAAATATTTTCTCCCCAAATTTATAAAAATTATCCATATTTATCTTTAGTTTATCAAGTTTTAGGCTATGAATTTATATTGCACCCTTTATGTTCACAGGTCATATTTTTAAAATTTAAACACATTTTTAGTACTGAGTTTAAATTGACTGCATCGAATTTCATTAAATTATATACCAGAACATTTCTTTCCTTTTTTTTTTATCTCTTCATTTAGGTTTTTATCTGTTTTTCTTTGTTTTTTATTTTCCCAATATCTTTCATATTTCTATTTTTAAATTAACATAGGAACATTTTATTTCAAATTCCCAAAATCTAAAGTCGCCTTCTTAATTCAAATATTCAATTTACTCATTTAACATAGTATTTTCCTTGTTAATTTTATAAATTTTATCCAAGGGTTTACAATAAAAAAATTCAATGAATCTATGAGCTTTTTCCTCGCTGGTAGAGAACTAAGCTTGTATTTTTAGGGTTGGGATTACCTACAAAGAAAAAACTCTCATGCTTAAGTCAATTTCAGTTTTTTTGTTAAGATGTTAAACATGTAAAGATTTCTTTGGGAAATTAAAGAAGATGAATTGTTTTTTTTTAGGTTGGGTATCAGATCCCCTCACCTCGCTTCGGTCCTTGAGTTTTTATGAAAAAACTCATTACATAGATTACCTTTACCTTTCCTAATAAGAGATGTCAGACATAGAGCGACATAACTATTTGTAGCTCGTTGTGTGGAAAGATTCCTGTGAAAGAATAATAGATAAGTTTTATTGGTTTAGAAGGTGATACCTGATTTGTTGTATAGGTTGTCCAATAAAATCACTTGAATTGAATTTATTGAATTATGTGATAAATTATGTGGTGAAGTAACCAGTAATAATTTTATAGGATTATGTGAAAATATTCATATAGATAATAGAAAAAAATAAACATAAATATGTGAAAAATATCCAAAAGGAGCCGAAAAAACCTGATGGCACGGCCAACTCGCCTTTTTTGCCACCAACATTGCCCCCAAGTTATTTTTAATGTTACATGTTAAAAGTAACTTATCCGATGTAACATCAAGAAAAAAGAAAGAAGACAAATCCATTTATGAATGAAAATTTTCTTCCTATAAAACCGGGTTGTAAATTCAAACTTGGTGTCATGCATATAAGGAACCATAGTTTATATGCAAATCTTGGAAAAAGGGAGACATGATTTGTATTAGTTTAGTGTGGGAAGTAAATGGGTGTTGAATGCATAGTTTTTTTATTGGTGCGCAAGGAAAAGTGGAGGGTGAGTAATAAGCTATAAGGTATGCAAAATGTCTTAGCATATAAGTTGGCAACCATGCATTTTGTTTGGATAAGAGAATGACACTTTGCATCTACAGGGTGGAGAACGATAGAGAAATGAAAAAAAAATCAAAAGCAAATGTAAATGTAAATTTTGTTTGAGTGGTCTTGCGGCCATTAACATTTGTTTTTATGATTCATGGCATGGTTCTATAAGCTAACATGTGTTGTTATGCACATAAGAAGCTTACAAGGTGTAGTTGACTGGAGAAGTGACGTGAGAGCATGGCATGTAAAAAGGGTGATGCATGAGGTTGGTTATGAATTATAACTTACCTGAAAACTTATCCCCCCACTAAAAATTCAACATCAAATTGTAATTGTCTTTCCTTAGTTTGTTTTTCCTCATTGTCTTTGTGCCTTTTTCTTTGTTGGCGACTATAATATTTTATATTTGCATTAACATGTTTATCTTTAAGTTTTCTCCCACCAAGGTTTTTAAAAAGCTTTTGCATGGTAATAAAAATTCTCATTTTAGTATGCATGTATCCTTAACACCATCATTGTCCCTAGTTCCATATAAAGATGTGTGTCAAAGCACAATAACTACCTATATGGTAAATGTAATTACAAACAAAATTTTAGGTGTGAGTGATGAGGCTAGGTTCCCTCACAATGAAGAGAGAATTAACAGGATGACTAATGGTCAACATTGTGGAAAATCCAAAATCACTGTGCCACTTTGCATGTTTAGGTGTGGCTATAATTTCCCCCTCACTAGTTTTTCGATAGCCATATTCATGTATTCATGTATTATGAAATATGTTTAAGTCAACTTTATCCTAATGGTTAGAATATATTAGTAACTTTGAAACGTTTGTAAACTTTTTCAATGAAACTCCTTCAATATATTTGTATAAGTTGAGGGGGTGCACTGAAGGTAGTAAAGACATTACCTGGTTCTTTACCTTTCATTATCGACCACACAATCTTTTAAATAATATATTTCAATAAAGGCTAGAGTTTATACCTAACTGGAGAGGTGAATGGATAATTATGAGGTACACAAGAAATGTGATATTGATGGAAAAGTATGGGAAAAGGGGGTCTTTTTCTACTTGGAGAGTTCCCACACCATACTATAATATTGTTCCTATTTTGACCAACTTTGGAAGATATTTTTGTAACCAACTCTATATTACCTAGAACATATATGACATAGTGCTCTTATTTAGTAAAGAGCCAGTTGAGAAATGTATTTGGGGTATGAATGGTGATTTTAATGTGTTTTGATTTTTTTAGCTTTATTATGTGTGTTTATTTTTTTTTCAAGAGGAGGTGCAAGCAGTTCTAGTAGGAGTAGAAAGAGGTTAAAAAAAGTGATAGAGGTGAGTGATAGTGAGGAGACCGAGGAGTCAGGTAGTTTTTCTAGTAAGATAAACCAAGCTAGAATCGATTGACTACCAGCTTAAAATATAGGTTTAATATTGTTTCTTCTGGTGTACGTACCACTCCCACATCCTCTACTCATGTTTCCGTTGTTCCTATATCCCCTAGTTCTTTGTCTATCACCACCACAAGCTTTGACACTATTATGGACATCATCTCTCCTTTCTTGAATGCTTGGAATCTTTCACCAGTCCAGGAACATAGATAAAAGGTTTTTCTCATCTTCAGGCCACTGGCTTTGCTCAACCCTTGAATATTGTGTTGTCTGAACAAAAGAGAAATAAGGGTAATAGTCTTATTTAGAGAAAATTATTGCTTTTAAGGAATGAACTGTAAGTCAACCATCATAAACTTGTCTTGTGTTTCTTAAATTTCTCATGAAGTCAATCATTTTTACTCGATTAACTTCACTAAGCATTTGGGTCATATTCAATGTTTACTTTCTAAGATGAGCTTTTTAAATGCGCGCGCACACACACATAAGTTTATTTCCTTCTAGAATGTGTGTGTGTATTCACAGATTTTTCAAATACATTCCACATCCATATATATATAAGAGGTTGAGAAAGAGAATCTAAACAGATATGTGGCCCTTGTCAAGATGGAGCTTCAATCGGCTAGGATAGTTGACTCTTAACCGCGGGGACAACTTCGGTAGATAAAAGTCTTCTACCATTAGCAAAGGAGAAAGACATTATTATTTTAGATTTAATTACAATGTATGGTGAAATTGATAATATTAAGGACGAGCTTGCCACCACTAAATGGAAAAATTCAAAAGATAAAGCTTATTTAAATACTCTTCGTGTTGAGCTCACCTTTGTCAAAGAAAAATTAGCCAGGCTGCATGGGATTAAGAGTAACCTTGAGGAGTTTAGGGTCATGTATGGAAATATTATTGTTGTTCGTGACAATATGGATGATAAGTTATTGCTTTTTTATGAGTGATATTTATTTTAATATCAAGACTAGGGGGGAACCTTATGGACCTTTCACATGCCTTTCTTGATCCTGTTCCTGACTACGATGAGATCTTCCCCACTCATAATGTACAACAACTCATGGGGAATACCACCTTTCTCATGAAGAGGGTGGAAATTAGCTCATCATATCAAAAAACCTTCAAAAGCTTTCTTTTGTGGCTGAAGCTTTTGAAGGCTTTGACTCAATATGTAATCCTACATGTAATGTTTAGGTATTGGTTGCGTGTTTTTTTAATTAGAGTGGATGTTTCTGAATAAAGCATATAGTCTAGGTTGTGCAAGTTACGTGTATTTATTGTATGTATGATAACCTCTTTTTATATAAAGAATATGTGTATATAATGTACAATTTGTGTATAATGTGTTTTGTATTATAAAGATTAACTATGGAGATTATATGTAGATAATAAACATATAGAGACATGGGGAACATGAAGATGTAAAATAATCATAGAGACAATTATTTATTGGAGACTGTTTAATTTTGGAGAGAATAATTAAGAGGAAACCAAACTTGGAGTTAATTTAAAGACAATAATGGTGATATAAAAATTTAGATGACATAACATCTGTAAGCAAGAATAAGGCAAACTAGAACCATAACCAAAATAAAATGCCTAATACAACAAAACATCACAAATGCTAATAAAGAGGCCTAAACAAAGGGAATAAAAATCCATCACAAAAAGAAGGATTAAAAACCTAATGTTTCATAGAAATACATCTTTAAATGGTCGAAGTGTCATGTATAGGGAAGATTTTTGCCTTGCTTGTCCTGCAGGTGTTGGCTTTAATTACTCATACTACTTGAAATGGGTTATTCTATTTTGGCACCAGCTTTTCCCTTCCTCTAATGCTCCCTATTGCCTCTAGTTTCTTTAATATCATACTCCCTACTTTAAATGGGTTATTGAGCAACTCGGCTTTTGAGAACCTCATTTCTTACTACTGCATTAAGTCTCACTTCTTCCACCAAATCTAAATTTTCTCTTAATTCTCCATCATTCATATCAGTGGAGAAACTTAATGCCTTATAACTAGGGCATCTAATTTTTGAAGGGATCATTGTTTTAGTTCCATATGTTAAAAGAAAATGAGTTTCACTCGTAGAGGTCTTTTACATTGTCCTTTTGCCCTAAAAGATATCATCCAGGATTTCAGTCCATTCTTTTTAACCCATTAAATAACAACTTATTAGTGAGTTCTGCTTGTCCGTTTGTTTGTAGGTGAGAAACCAAAAAGAATCGATGTTCAACATGACTCCTGCTCCACTCCTAATCATGATCAAATACCCATCAATATGTAGTAACCATGGATGAGGGGGATGTTAAGAGTGAGGTTCCATTTGTCGAAGTCTCTCTAGAGATGGCTCCATAAAGGAGCATTCTACAATGAAGTTCGTTAAGGCTTTTCCTTTTATTATAGGTCTTGATTGGTAACTGAGGCTAAATTTTCTCAACTTTATTACCTATTTTACCAAACGTCCTAATAGATCAATTTTATAGAGAATCTATCAAAGGGGTTGGTCTATTAACACGATCACCTGATGCGCTTGAAAGTATGCTTACAGTTTTTTTGCTACACTCCTTAAAACTAGGGCGACTTTCTTGATCTTTATATACCCGATCTTAGTATCATAGAGGACCCCTACTTGTGTAAGAAACAAGCTTTTGACCTCTTTTTTCCTCTTATATAAGCATTATACTAACTATCAGGTAAACAACCCCTAAGTAAAGGAAAAAATCTTCTTCTTCTCATGGTTTTAAAAGTCTTTTTAAAGAAGAGAGATGAACTTTCATCTCTTCAAAAACTTTCTGGCATTTAGAGGTCCATTTAAAATTAGAGATGTTTTTAAAAGTTTTGAAGAAAGGTAGACAACGTTCTCCTAAACATAAGATGAATATGTTCAAAACTATTGAGCCTTTGGACATCTTTGATACACTACGATAAAGTCATGTTTAGTATGGCTTGGACTTTTTGAGGTTTTGGCTTAATTCCTTTGTTACTAACCAATAAACCTAGGAACTTCTTCTTTTTTTTTATCACAAAAGCATATTTTGATGGATTCGATTTCATTTGATGTGCATGCAATATAGAAAACACTTCTTACAAGTCTAAAAGGTGCTTGTTAAAGGTCATACTTTAAACTAGCATGTCATCCACATACGCCTCCATATTCTTACCCAACTATTTTTTAAAGACTCTATTTACCATGCGTTAATAAGTTGCACCGGTATTTTTTAGGCCAAATGGCATAGCCTGATAGCAAAAAGTTTTTTTTTCTGTTATCAAAGTCATCTTCTCTTTATCATTTAGATGCATAAGGACTTGATACCTAGAATTGGCATCTAAGAAGGTTAAGTATTCAAACCCTACCGTTGAGTCCACCAACTTGTCAATTTTAAGTAGTGGAAAACTATCCTTAGGATAAACTTTGTTGAGGTCAGTGAAATCCATACACATGCGCCAGTTTCCATTGGATTTCTTCACCATAACTACATCAGCCAACCACTTTGGGTACATCACTTCTCAAATGAAACTAACTTCTAACAACTCGTTTATTTCTTCTTAAGTAACTTTTTGCCTTTCTCCTCTAAAATTTCTTTTCTTCTTTTTAACTGGGAAGAAAAATGGACTCATATTCAGTTGATGATAGACAACTTCTTGGTGGATGCTTGGCATATCAAATGGTGTAAAATCAAAAGTTACATTTCTAGGTATGAAGAAGTTCTATCAGAGCTTTTCTTGTTTTGGATCCAAAATGGACCCGATCTTGGTGAATACATCTTCATAGAGAATAACATTTTTCAAGTTTTCAACAGCTTTTGTCCTCACGTCAACCTCTTCTTTAACTGGTGGTGTCTGCTCTATCCATAATGTATTTTTTTCCTTTAAAACAAGTTATGTTACACTTTATTAACATCAATTAGTTCCTCTTTATAGTGTTCATTCTCTTATTCATGGAAAATTTCAATACCAAAAACTTAATGCTGATTAATATATTTATCTTATAGAGTAAAGGTCTTTCTAAGATAACATTATATGTTAGGTCTATTTTGATCACCATGAAGATCTATTAGAATGTACAACATTTGGGGTACATGTCTATGGTCACGGGGAGGTCCAAGGCACTCTTCATTGGCACTCTTCTCTCCATAATCCCTATTAGTTGAGTCTTTAATAAAATCAACTTGGAGGTTTCCGTGCCCATCTATAATAGAGTGTCCTTTGAAAGGATGTTCATTGCACTTCCATCATCAATAAGCACTCTATACACATTGAAGTTATACAGGACAGTGGAGATAACCAGGAAATCTTCATGAGAAAATGTCACTTTTTCTCCATCTTCAAGAGTAAACACAATGGGTTTATACCAAAGGTTTTGGATTTTTGACATTGGTCTTTCTACTTTCATTAGAGTCTTTGTCAACTAAGATTCCTCTTAAAATCACATTGATTTCTATGAGAAATTTGTTGGCAGTATTAGGTTCCTCTACTAATTTTTCATAATGATCTGGTTTTTTTTTCACAAACTACTAGAGATATCCTTTATCTATAAGCCTCTCTAATTCATTTTTTTAATGTATAACATTTCTTAATATCATGTCTCTTATTCTTATGGAACAATCAATACTTTTTGGATTTTTATTTCATGTGTCTCCCTTCATTGGTTGTGGATACTGCATATAATCTTTTTTTAAAATTGCAATTAGCACCTCTAATGTGGTTGTATTCAATGGAGTTGTCATCAATTCTGGATATACTAACATGTTACGTATAGGACCCTTGGGATTGCCTTTGAATATCTATGTGTCATGAAAAGAGGGACATTTGTCATATTTTAGAGATTCCTCTTTTCATCCATGAAAACATGAATGCTGCTTGAATGTACTCATTTTTTTTTACATGAATATAATTCTCTATAGTTTGTTTAACATTAAGAAGGCTTTTATAGAGTAGAGCGTATAGTCATTGCTAAAAATAATAATTATGGACACCACTAATAAAAGCTTATGTCGCTACAGGTTCTAGCAAGTTTTCTATTTTTAACATCTCCTCGTTATATCTTTTCAGGTAGGTTCTAATGCTTTTCCTTTCTTGTTAGGTGATGGTAAAAAGTTCTGTGGAGTTTTTCTTTACAGATATAATAATACTAAAATGAGCAACTAGCTTATGACACAAATTAGCAAAGCTAACTATAGAACTTAGTTCTAAACTATGATACCAAGCTTAGGCTAACCCACGAAAAGTGGTGGGGAAAGTTTTACACATGGAGTTTGTATCCTGGATTACCTATTCAAAATTGCTTCTAACATTTTGGATGTGCTCTTTGGGATTAAACAGACCATCATAATTGTCCAAATTTATCTTTGTAATGATAAAGTCACTAGGGAGGCATATGCTCAACACATTTTGGCATAATATAAAGTCTTTGATTGTCATATGATATTTATGTCACTTTTATCCTCTTCCCTGCATAGTTTTTTAGGTTATGGGTTACTAGAATATGGGTCATTATCGAGAGGTGTGATTTATAACCTTGCCTCTTGATTTGCGGTGGTCTTGTTTTGATGACCATATGTAGGAGTGGTCCTTACGGTAATGCAATTTGCTTTTGGAAACTGTGGGAGAGTTATGCTTACTTTCCTCCACTTTGTTTTGCTTAATTTCTTCTATGAAATAAAGTTGTTGATGCATAAAAAGTATTAAAGGAGCAGGTTATTGAAGAATTATGATGGATGGAAGGAAAAAGCTCTAAGTTGTTATTGGTTAGACAAAATAGCTTTTATAAGTGCTTTTATTTGTTGAGCGAGTTGCTAGAAGTTGATTGGAGTTGATAAAGATGGTGGTAGGTTCGTAGCTCTTCCATTTGGCATTTCTTTATTGTCAGCCATAGAGAATGAACAATAACAAGAGTAAAAAATATTAGGATAGGAAACTAAACAAAGCATTTATTAAGGTTCTCACAGACAACGTCATTGATGAAGTTGATAAGAACTTGAATCTATGGGCTTTTTCCTCACTAGTAGTGGACTAGGCTTCTATCTTTATGGTTAGGGTTACATGCAAAACAAAAACTTTGAAGCTTAACTAAGTTTGAGTTTTTTTTGTTAAAATGTTAAACAAGTAAAGATTTCTTTGGAAAAATAAAAAAAGATGAATTGTGTTTATTTTTTTTTTTTGTATGGGGTCTCAGGTCTCCTCACCTCGCTCTGGTCCTTGAGTTTTTATGAAAAAAACTCGTTATATAGATTATCTTTGTCTTTTCCAATGAGAGAGGCCAGTCGTAGGGCAACACAGCTATTCATAGCCCACCATGTGGAAAGATTCTTGTGAAATAATAATAGACAAGTTTCATTGGTTTAGAGAACAGTATCTGATCGAATGTATAGGTTGTCCAATAAAACCACTTGAATTAGATTTATTAAATTGTGTAATGAATTATATGGCGAAGTAACCAATAATAATTTTATGAGATTGTGTGAAAACATTCTTACAAATAAAAGAAAGAATACACAAAAATATATGAAAAAAAACATATAAAAAGAGATGGAAAAACCCAATATCATGACCAGCTAGCATAGGCTGCCTAAGGCTAGCTGCCCTGGTGAGAAAGCTTTGTGGTCCCCTAGGCACAACCCAAGCAAGCAGCTTGCGGACCTTCAAACCTTTTTTCACTAATAGGCATCAAGGTCATGTCACGGGCATTGAGGTTAGCCATTGACTAGATTGAGTCTAGGACATCAAAAGATCAGGGTCAATATAGGGTCTTAGAAATTAAAGGTCAGGGGTGAAATGCTAAGGCTTTAATTGAGTCTGTGGCATTGGATATCAAAGTTTACCAAGGTACAGACATTGAATGTATAAAGTTCTAGTAATGAGCTTAAGAACAAGTCATGTTATCGAAGCCAACAAATTAAAGTCAGGGTTGGTTTACGGCAACGGGGTTTGGGCTAGGAGCTAGGGTGAGCTAGGTAAAGTCACCATGTTTCCAAAGCCTAAGAAGCCTATGGTGCTAGACAAAAATAAAGCAACAGGGAAGGCTAGCCTTATACCTATGTTACATTACAGGTTAGGTTTCAAGTTAATTTTTAACATAAAAATAAGAGAGTTTAAGTATGAGGGATGTGTTTTAAGCCAACATGAATTATTTTAATTGAGGAAAAAATATGTTATTTATTTTTAATAAAAAAAAAGTGTTGACGCTAATTGAATAATAAAGTAGAAAATTAATCTTCCTAGTAAAAGTATGCAAACACAAATGTCTTACACCTGTCATATATCTCATCTTATATATTTTAATTTATTTTATGTTAGAGATAAATTTTTGTTATTAATAAAAAAATATTTTTCTTTTTATAAGTGTGCATTTAAAATATAATTTATTTATATAAAATGCAAAAGGAAAAAAATTGCTGAAAAATTATTATAATATCTTCAAAGAATTGTAAAAAAGAAATAAATTACCATCTAAAAAAATAATTCAAATAGTTTTTAAAACTAAGAAAGAGGTTATTAATCAATATTTAAGTATGAAAAAAACAATGAAAAAAAAAAGAGGTAAGGCATTATTGGTCGTAACACCATCAAAGAACCAAGGCCTGCGAGCCTAACTGTATGTTTTTTTTTTTAAGAGTGGATGGTGCGTTGTATGTTCTAGTTTTTATTTACAAGGGACAGGGCCACCCACTACAACAAATGACCTATAGCCTGATTAACTAATTTTTTTATCACCTTTAATGACCAAAAAAATTAGGGTCTAAATTTTTTAATTTTAAAAAACCATTTTTCTGGTTTTCTCCACTCGCAGCATCCACAACAGTATGATAACAAATATATTTCCATGTACAGCTGTAACTACAACAGCTATGTCTAGGACTTTGTTATTTACAGGACTCTAGTCACGTTGGATGAGCTGATAAGCTCTTAGATTGTTCAAAGCCTGAGCTGATAAGCTCTCAGGTTGTAATTCCTTAGGAGTCGGTCTTCCTGCTAAATAGGAGAAGTCAGTCAGCATTTGTAACTATATATATCTCTTCAATTAGTGAAAACATATTCTTCTTCTCTCTTAAAACAAACCTATGTTATGGTATCAGAGCAGCCTCTGATCCTTCTTTAAAATTTTACAAAAATGTCAAACTCAATTCCATTAAACACAGACAATCACCTCATCACCATTAACACGGCTGCTCAAGCTCCTCTCAAACTGAATTCTTCCAACTATGCTTCCTGGAAAATTTAGTTTGAAACTCTTTTTGTTGGCTATGATCTCCTTGGTTATATCAATGGATCAAAGCCATGTCCACCAATAAATCTCATAATTGACGGCACAACTGCTCCTAATCTTGCGTACAGTTTATGGGTTAGACAAGACCAGCTTATTTTAAATGCTCTCATTGGCAGTCTCCCCCCCCCCCCACTAATTTCCTTTGTTGCATAAACCACTTCTTCTCGTGAAGCATGGAATGTTCTCGCCACCACTTATGCCAAGCCTTCACGTGGCCGTATCAAGCACGTAAAGAATCAGTTGAAAAATCTTACTAAAGGCACAATGAACATTACAGATTTTGTCTATTTTGTCAAGGCAAGATCAGATGAACTTGCTATCCTTGGTGCTCCCATGGATATTGAAGACCTTACTGAAAAGATTTTGGATGGTTTAGATGATGAATACAAGGAGCTTGTCCGTGCTGTTCAAGCTCGAGATACTGCTATCTCTTTTGATGAGCTTCATGAAAAACTTCTCTCGTTTGAAGCATCGCTTCAAACATAGTCACGTTCCTCAAGTCTAGGACCTGTCACTGCCAATTCCATGACTAGAAACTCCAACAACAGCAACTGGCGACCTTCACGATCTAACTGGCGACCATCATTCTCTCCTCTGGGGAACAACTTTTGTCCATCAACCACCACCAACTTTCGGCCTGCCATGCCCATTACTCCTACAAATCATGGTCACACCAGTCGATTTCCTGCACGTCCTTATCTGGGACATTGGCAAATATGCAGTATTCAAGGGCACACTACAAAACGATGTCCCTCATTTCATTTGGTGCCAATTTCAGGCTCTCACAATGTCAACTCTTCTTATGGCATGACACCATCAGGACATCCCCAGGCTAATTTTACTTCTCCATCTTCATTCAATATTGCACCGTGGTTACTGGATAGTGGAGCATCCCATCACGTCACTGCAGACCTGAACAATCTTTCCCTTCATGCACCTTACACCGATCATGATGATGTTATGATCGGAGATGGTACTACTCTTCCCATTACTCACACTGGTTCAGTATCACTTCCTACACTCAATTCTTCCTTTCATTTACAGGATGTTTTGTGTGTTCCAACCATGCAAAAAAATTTAATTTCCATTGCCTTGTTTTGTCAAACTAATAACGTGTCTGTTGAAATTTTTCCCACTTGTTTTCATGTGAAGGACCTACGGACGGGGGACATTCTTCTGCAGGGCGGAACTAAAGATGGTGTTTATGAATGGTCAATTGCAAGCTCATCCTCTTCTCCTATTCTCGCCTTCTCCACAGTTAAAACAACAACATCCATTTGGCACCAACGACTTAGTCATCCAGCATCTTCTATTCTTAATCACATTCTGTCATTTTATCATTTGAATTTTTCTTCCTATAAGCATTTCTGCTGCAATGCATACTTAAGCAATAAAAGTCATAAACTACCATTTTCTACATCAACCTTGATCACATCTCGTCCTCTTCAAATAATATTTTCTGATGTTTGGACCTCTCCAATTATTTCACATGATGGTTACAAATATTATGTTATTTTCGTTGATTATTTTACCAAGTACATATGGTTTTATCCATTAAAACAAAAATCTGATGTTCAAATTGTGTTCAAACGATATAAAGCCATTGTTGAAAAATATTTTCAGCAAAATATTGTTTCCCTTTATTCTGATAACGGTGGTGAGTACATTGCTCTCAAAACATTTCTTTCCGAAAATGGAATAAGCCATCTCACTACTCCACCACACACGCCTGAACATAATGGGTTTTCTGAACGATGACACCTTCACATTGTTGAAACAGGTCTTGCACTTCTTTCTCATGCCTCTATTCCAACCACTTTTTGGACTTATGCTTTCATCACCGCAGTCTACTTAATTAACAGAATGCCTACTCCCACGTTACAAATGTCCTCTCCATATGAGTCTATTTTTCACCGCAATCCTAATTTTTCCAAACTTAAAGTGTTCGGGTGTTTGTGTTATCTGACACGACCAAAAGATTGATGTCTTCTCCCAAGTGCAGGAGTGTCGAAGTAATAAATAACCCGGCAAGACCGGGGTCGAACCACAGGGAGGTTAATTGTATAAATTATAAATAACAATAACAACAACAACAACAATAGTAATAATAAAGAGAGCTTTGAGATGGAAGATCAATATGAGAATTAAACAATGATAAAAACAGATGTCAAGGTTAGAGGATCCACTAATGGTATTTCAAACAAGTATA
>Ga0307513_10007679_pt1 | contig 13931 bp, 16 predicted proteins | sample 15_EM_MG_FD_202174 | JGI IMG/M metagenome (GOLD analysis project Ga0307513, IMG submission 202174) | Populus trichocarpa ectomycorrhiza microbial communities from riparian zone in the Pacific Northwest, United States - 15_EM | ecosystem: Host-associated > Plants > Roots > Unclassified | place... | reverse complement strand
TGCGCAGTGGAAGAGCAAAAGAAAGAGTCAAAGTTGGATTGACAATTCTTAATGAGGCAATTTTCCAAATGGCATCTATGACTAACTATTTATTATGTAATTAAGCATATTTCGGTAAAGCGGCCTCGCTCGGCTTTTTGAACGCATTCATGCTGGCTAGTTTCGATAGTCTATCTCAAGAAGTGGTAGACGAGGTTCTTGGGTTCCTTCACGATGAAAGGAAACTCTGAAAGCCTGCTCACTTACGTGTCGATCAATGGTTCCAGGCCATTGCAGCTGTCATAAACATCAGGTACTGCTATGAATATCATGCACTGCTCTTCAAGTCAACAGTGGTTGTGTTGGCATCAGCATATAAAAAATGCCAAGGTGAATTCTACATGATAAATGACAGGGTGGGTATGAGTAGCTGTACACTGCACAAGTCAGATGCAGTCACACACCTGGCACTTATTCCTCATCATTCTGCCCAACTAAACCATCTGACACCCATTCTTTGTTGTGTAATGTGTTGCCCTAGTACCACACCTTGCTTCTTTTTGTGTGGGCACAGGTTCTTCTGAAGGCAGGAAGAGGGTGGTGGTGGGTGATGAGGCAGTGGGATTGGATAGTGGGAGGAGGTTGTCCAGGTCAGTCAAGGTGATGAGGGTAATATTGGGGTGAACATGATAGGTTGTTGTTGTTGCTGTGGTTGCAGTTGTTGTCATTGGCCATATACACCTGGTCTGGCTGAGGTGACTGTATTGATGGTGAGTTGGGGACAAGGGAGGGAAGTAGAAAGGGCAAACTTACAGACTGCATGGGAGAATCTCCACCTTGTATGAGTGGATTGTTGGATGGGCAGTTTGGGTCTCTTTATAAAAGAATACATGGGTGGTGGGGGAAGGAACACTGGGGTCAGAGTTTGATCATCAACAATTGCCAAGAGCACTTCAAACTCCAATGCCACAATGCTGAACATACCCTCAAACCTGCCTCATGGGTATGGGTTTGGTTGGGGTACAGATTCTCATACCTGTACCTGTACCCTCACTTACCTGCAGCTTGTACCCATGCAGGTTTCTGTACCTGTGTTGATCACTATCCATGTATAGGTGCTATGGAGACCTACAAATTATGTGCAAGGGGTTACAGAGTCTATAACAGAGGGGACTTGTCTACCAGGGTATAATGATCGACATGGGTACAGGAACCCGCACAGGTATTTAGTGCAGGTAAGCAAGGGTACAGGTATGAAGATCTGTACCCTCACCAAACCTGTACCCATGAGGTAGGTATGAGGGTACCTTTGGCATTGTGCCATCGGAGCTTTAAATCATTGTAGATGACAGTGCACTCAAAGTAAATCAACTCCACCAATGATTCCACCTTTCTTTCCCCACTGTCAGCATTGCTATAGGTGACACCTCCTGATAATGGCAACTAACCTCAAGGCCAACATGCTCATGGTGTTGTAAAGGGTAAACACAACACCAATGCAACACTTCAGGCAGTGTGACAACGGTTGAATGTTGAGGAAGAGGTATCAGCAAGGTTCGTCACAGCCCAGCATCCACAGTAGTACTTACTTAACCCCTCTTTCATCATGTTAACAGCCCTCCTTTGCAGCTTATGCCCCTCTTTCAACCATGCCATCACTGCAGCTTCCCATCATTCACTAGTCTGGCAATGGTGCCCTTGTTCATGGTGCCTTATGACGCTGTGAAGGCCATTCACATTTGCAGCCATGAACCACAACCACACCTTGTCATCTTCAGCATCAATGCAACACCAGGGGCATCATCAGTCAGGTGGTATAGTCAGGCAACATGAAGGAGAAAAAGGTGCTAGGTACCTCCTTGTGCACTGTACAGCTACTTACCCATTCTATATTTACCATTTAGATGCACCTTCAATGCAAGGGTGCTCCAGCCCAGGAATCCTGTACCAGTACCCAGTTAGTTAGTCCAGCCACAGGCCGCAAAAAAAAAAAAAACACCTCTGGAACAGGGCCTCAGAACACAAAATTAAGTACATTAGACATATTATTAACATCTAAGGATGGTATGGAGAGTGGTACAACTCCAGGAAAGCCCCTAGAACCAGAAAGCAAGTCAAAAAAACAGGCAGCATGAACAATGTTGCAAGTGCAGGAGTGGGTGAGGTAAGCAGCTGCGGCAACAGCAACTGAAATCAAAATTCCCGAGGAATCAGGAGAGTCGAAACACAAAGGGGTTCCACAAAAACTCACAGATGCACTGAATGGGTGTCTATGTGGGCTAATAAATGGAGGGGGTACTGCAGTGCAAACAAGCTGGCTGTGAGATTCAGTGGGTAAGTACATTGTATCATGACTGCTGAGTCATTTTCTGACTCACTTTATATGTCTAGTATCATCTTTGATATGTAGAACTTGAGCGAGAGCCACAAAATTTGGTGTGCATGGCCTGTGAAGCATCCGGGCAAGGACACAGTGGGGAAGCACCAATGTTGATGAGATCATATTACTATATATAGAAGTGTTCCTGATTAGGTAAGTTAGTTAGTCCAGCAGAACTGGCCTTAGCAAAAAAATTGACCCTGGGTTTTTTTTTTTCAATGCTGGAGCACCCTTGCTTCAATGCTACAAGTGCCACAATGCCTACCATGGTCATGCATGACATATAAGAGCAGTGCCCAACTTTCGTGGCAATGGCAATAGCCTGGCATGGCCAACCCAACCTTGTCATCGTTGTTTGGCTGGCCCATAGATTCTTGCTGATGTCGCCTTCATGTCAATTGATGTTCTTGGTGCATCGGCAAGGTCTTTTTGCCAACCCTCACCTGTTCCGATACTACCCTGACTGTGGGTCATATTGACCCTTGGGTTTATACATACCCCCCACCCTCATCCGTGCAAACCCGTTGAGAGGTGCGACATGAGTCTGACCGAAGAAACAACAAACACAAAACACACACACAAGTGGAGCGAGGCTCAATGACCAAGCGACACGATCCACACAAAATTAGTGTTGAAGACACTAATAAATCCTGACTGTGACTGTGGGTATGCAATTTATTTGACTTTCAATGATGCAAAGGGTTCGTTTGCCACCTTGCGGTTCGTTTATTGTGGTGAGGAGTTATTCACAATTAATTCTAAGATTTGGGAGGTCTTAGAAGTGTTCTTCTGAAGATGTACAATTTTTATGCAAGGTTTATTGAATATAAATGTGTAGATCTTGTTGTATTGCTCGATTTCGAAGATATAAGGATATTCTGCAATTTCTAGATCATAGACACTGTTCTGTATGCTCTGGGGTCTGTTTCAACTGTTCACAAGGCCTGTTTCAGCCATCTGATGCAACAATTAAACCAATTAAGTGCTGGAGCTCAATGTCTTGTCTGTTCTGATTACAAAATCTCATTTTATATCATTCTGATCTCTTGCAATGAAGCCAATTGTCTCAGTCTTTTCATTCTCGCACTGGGGCTCTACCCAATCGACCAACAAAAGAGCTAAGAAGGTTGCTTGCTTTATTTTTACAAATACTCAAACTTATATACTGTACAAACTGTTTGGCTCAATCTTTACAATAAAATATATTCTACAATCTGAAAACCTGTCCAAATGTAGTGTGTATTCCTTTCTTAGAGATCTGCGAGCCACCTGACCTATTTCTAAGTCCGAGACACCTCGAGGATTCCAAGAAACACTATCTAAGACGCAGTACCTGGGACGCGCGTTCTATGTTTCTTTTATTTGGTTCTTGGCAGTCCCTCCAGTCCACCATGTATGCAGCCCTGCCATCTACACGTTTCTATTTCTTTATCTCAATTCATCATGTGTCCCCTTTATCCAAAAGAGGCAACCGGTAGATCCTGTCACATTTATTTGACGCCACCACATCTTGTCTTATCCTTTCACGCGTTGTCGCGTCGAATAACAATTGATATGTTATTAACCTGGGTTTCACCGGCCTTGTCCAAAATAGGGGCAGGGTATATTCCAGTCATTCGATAATAATAAGTAACAGATCAATACCCTTAATATTCAAGTATATGGGTTCAAGGGCAAATAGATATTTAAATCTAAGAGGAACCTGCACTATATGAGAATGGTTGTGTTTGTGCAAAACAAATGGGTTTGTAAAATAATTATGCCAACAACAATACTATCCTAGAGACTTGCAGTGCCTAAGTGACTAAGATGTTGATCAAGGTTGAGGATGATTATCTGCAAACAAATGAATGTGACAAGCATAATACTGAACTGAATAGTGCTTGGAAGTCCAGTCCAGTCTGGTTTTTCGTCCAAATTCAACAAGACCAGGACCGGGACCAGTCTTCACAGGTTGACAGACCACGAAAAACCAGACTGAACCAATGTCAACCTGTTCAGAGTGGTTTTAGTTGGTTTCTTACAGTTGCAAGACCAGTCTGAACCAGTTTCAGTTCAGACCAGTTTATAACCGGTCCCAGACCGGTCTTGGGGACCTGTTGCAGTGCAGTAAGTAAATAAACTAGTTATATTATTATCAAGTATCTATTCTACATCCATGGACCATTCAAACGAACCCCTCACGCAAATTCCAGCCATTGGTATCGTTTGGGGGCTGGGTTACAAGAACTTGAGGCCGTTGGCATCATTTGGAGAATCAGTTACATGAACCAGGGGTGTTTGCATCGTCTGGGGGCTTGGTCATGCGAACCGAGGCTGTTTGCGTCGTTGTTTACGATACAGGGCTGCTGGCGTCATTTGGGGGCTGGGTATGCGAGACAACGCTGCTTTCTTTGTTTGGGGGGGCTTGGCGACACGAACCGGGCCTGTTGGCACATGTCATCCATGCCAACGTTGTGCTCGCCATGTTGTCGTTGGACTTGCCACATCATCCACATCAATGTTGTGCTCACCGTGTTGTCATTGGACTTGCCACGTCATCCACGTCAATGTTGTGCTCGCCGTGTTGTCATTGGGCTTGCCACTTCATCCTTGGGATATCCGCATCGACGTTGGGCTTGCTGATTGTCATTGGGCTTTGCCCAAGTCGAGGGGAGGGAAAAGGGGTTAGCTGCAGTGGTGAAAGAAAATGCAAACATGACGTACCTCACGGTCTCCCACAACATGGGTCTCCCCTTGCATTTCCATAACCGCCAATAATTCTTCACCAATGTTAAATGGCAGCCTACATCCTTCATTGGAGGGGAGAGGCTCATTGCTTTGCTGGCATTGAAGGTGTGTACGGGGGAACCTAAGCAGTGAGTAAAAGTTAGAATAATTTATTCAAGACGTACCTTTTGTGTCCTGTCGCATTTGCCGAGGCGAGAAGTGGTGAGAGGGAACTTTGAAGGTGAGATCAACCGTGTCCATCACAGTTGATCCCATTCAAACTCCGCTCACGATGGCGATTTCGCCATTCCGAGACGGAAATGTTACATAAATATTTGTAGACTACAGTACATACTTAGCTTACCATTAAGGTTGAAAAGACTGGTTGAGACCAGTTAGACCGGTCTTTTCTCGGTCTTGAAATTTCAAAAATCCTGAGAGACCGAAGACCAGACCGCAGTTGCGGTCTTTGATGGTCCTGGGAATTTCTGGTCCTGGGCGGTCTGGGTCTGGTTCAGTCTTGGTTTTTTTGCAGTCTTGAGACTGGACTTCCAAGCACTAGAACTGAAAGATAACTGTAAAAAGACGTATGAAGTAACTGAATACTTGACGGATAATAAATGATAGCATGATGACTTGAGAACTGAAGTACAGTGCAAATTACTTGTATTGCTAGTAACTGTTAAAGCAAGGGACAATGATCTTCTTCACTGACTGGGGATAACCAGGGTACAATCTAGTACAATTGAATGCACAAATATTAGTGAGGCAAGGCTCAAACTGCTAATAAGTGGGACCGACAACAATTGTCTAAGACTGGGTGCAATCAAGTACACAATAGAATACAGTAGCCAAGGGCTAGTCGGTATCTAATATGTAACTAGCCAGAAATTGGTGAGGCTGAGCTCAAACTGCCAATTGATCTGGATAACTACATCAGGAAAATGTACTTTGTCTCCAGGATGTCCTAGGACTGCCCAAGATGTGTTAGAGACACAAAGACATCAAAGATACAAAGCACCTCAAGTTGCTCCCCAAGCAAGGTCAAAAATATTGACTTCTTTGAGACATCCTGGGAGCTTCCTGGGCCATCCTGGGCCATCCTGGGCCACCCTTAGACATGTCTTTGGCAATCTTTGGTTGTCTTTCTTATTTTAATCACTTTTCAAAATTCAAAGTAACAATTCAATTTTAATTTATAGTAATTAAATACATTCAGGCAATAGAAAAAGAGTACTATGGGGAATAACAAGCTTTTGAAGGAGATGGCATCTGGCTTGTTTGCATCATAAAGTACTGTAAATAGACATAAGATGAGTTAAAATATAAAGATAATAACCAAATTGCTTACAATAGGGTAGGAGGGAAGGGACAGCGTCCTTGAATAGGCAGGCTCATAGACATAGAATGAGTTAAAGTATGAATAATAATAATAAATTGCTCACGATGTGTTATGAGGCGTTGTGGGGCTTTTGATAGGGCAGTAGCAGGTGGGGGGATGCATTCTCAATGCTAGATGTGAGATGATGTGGCAGAGAGGAGGGCGGTGGAAAACCGGGGGCATCCTCGACGCTCGATGTTGGGTGACGTGGCAAAGCGGAGGGTGCGAGGGCAGTGGCAGACCGGGGGAGGTGTCTTCGACACTCAATGTCAAGTGACATGGCAGAGAGGAGGGCGGTGGCAGACCAAGGACGTCCTCGACGCTTGATGTTGGGTGACGTGGCAAAGCGGAGGATGCGAGGGCAGTGGCAGACCGGGGGAGGTGTCTTTGACGCTCAACGTCAAGTGACGTGGCAGAGAGGAGGGCGGTGGCAGACCAAGGGCATCCTTGACGCTCGACGCTGGGTGACATGGCAAAGCGGAGGGTGCGAGGGCAGTGGCAGACCGGGGGAGGCATCCTCGATGCTCAGCATCAAGTGACGTGGCAGAGGAGGGCGGGAGCAGACCAGGGGGGGAGGCGTTCTCAATGCTCAATGTCAAGTGACGTGGCAGAGCAGAGGATGAGGGCGGTGGCAGGCGGCGCCGGCGTCCATGTTGTTTGAGAGGCATTGGGGAACGTTTCTGAACCTGGCCCACATCTTTTGAAGGAGGGGCATGGGTGATGGAGGTGGGAGACGAAGGTAGGTGGTTGGACTTAGAAGAAATTGAACCAGTGTTTGTGCCAACAGGTCACGATCACATGATGTGTCTGCACATGACCCGACTTATCCGTGTCGTTGCTTCACCTCAACTTGCAGCGCCATCAGCGGGTCGGATCCCAGCCGCATCTGCCCCTCCCCTCTTCAGAGGGATGTGGGTGGCTCATAGTCAACCAACGAGGGAGTTGGAGGGTGGAGAAATGTGAGGGGGGACCCAGGAAGTGGGAGGCCCAACCAGTGCGTTGCGAAAACAGGCAACGACAAATGTCGTTGCCCATTTTCTCCCATTCACTCTTCCTTCGCCCACCGCTAACGCCTGTTACGCCCAGACTGCCACCACCACCACCTCCCTTGCATCCAAACGCGAGCCAGAGGTGGTTTTTTTCGTTCTTTCGACATATCACCCACCACCACCTCCTCCCTCGCATCCAATCGCGAGCTGGAGGTGGTGTTTTTCATTCTTTCAACACATCACCCACCACCACCACCTCCCCGCAAGCTGGAGGTGGTTTTTTCATCTATTCGACCACCTGTGCCACCACCACCACCTCCCTCGCATCCAAATGCGAGCTGGAGGTGGTCAATTTCGGCCATTTCAACGCGCCTCCCACCAGGCGGCATTCTGGTGGTGGTGGTAGGAGATGACATGACATGATCCCAAAGTTGTTTGGTTGTGTGAATGTGATCATGTGTGGACATGATCACATGACATGTTGACTTGTTGAATGTTGAAGTTTGACTTCTTCAACTTCAACCCCACCTTCCCTCCCACCTTTGTCCTTCCAGCACCACCCCCAACCGTCAAACACCATACTAGCCACCATCACCACCTCCTTCACCCATGTGCCGAGTTCTTTACAGTCCCCCATGTATTCCAGGTGGAATCCCCTGGAATCTGGGTGATTCTGGGAATTCCAGGGGAATGGAAATTTAGCAGAGGTGCCTGCTAAATTGTAATTTCCGTTCTGGCGGAATTCAGACCGGAATTCAAATTCCGCCGGAATGGTCACAGGAATACCCAGAATGGAATCACACCCAGAATCGACCGAAACGGAATCTGGGTCCATTTGTAATGAATTTTAATTTTATCAGTAACTTTTATAACTGATAGTAATTATTTTAATACAATTATAGTTAATTAGTAATAAGCGCCCGCGTGTTGCCAAATCGAGCAACCACGGTTGAAACGTCACTAGCATCACACATCGTGACCATCCCATCTCTCTTCTCACCACCACCACCATCCACCACTACCACCACTACATGCCGCCATCGTCAAGCACCCCAGTTAATGCCCACATTTGGGCCAACCCGGGGCGAGCTCATCGACACCCACACGACCCAAGACCGCCACATCACTGGCTACAACCTGCCGCCATCGCTGCCATGACCACTGCCCCATCTCGACTGCCACCACCACCACGTCACCGCCCCTCTCGACCCCCAGCACCACCCGAATCACTGCCACGTCACCCGACGACAACCACCACCCACCTTCCCATGTCACCGCCAACATCCCGACTGCCACGTCATCACTGGCCAACGACAATGACGACGACCCCGACCCTCAGTGCCACGTCACTGCCGATAGAACCAGCAAAAGGGCAACAGAGGAAGAGTGGGATGGAATGGAGGCAGGGGCAGGGGATACAAGCAGGGGAGGAGAGGCAGGGGGACGACGATGATGCTCGTCATCGTTCCCTGGAGTTCGTTGATAACGGGGGAGGGTGGAGGGCAGGGGGACAATGACAGGCATCAGGAAAAGGCCACCTAGCTTTGGCTGTCTTTAGATGCTTTAGCAGTCCTAGGGCATCCTGAGACATCCCAAGACATCCCAGGATGTCTCAGGATGCTCTAGGACAGCTAAAGCATCTAAAGACAGCCAGAGCTAGGTGGCCTTTTCCTGATGGGTGCGTCGTTGTCCTCCGTAGTGTTCGACGACGACGACGATGGGGGGTGGAGGATGGCGCGTATGCACGCCTCCTCATTCCTACCCCTCGCTTCCATGGTGTCAGCGATAGGGGGCGGCGTGTGTAACCCACATACCACCCCATTCCCACTTATTCACCCCCCCCCGTCGATGGGGGGGATTCTTTTAAAAATGATGGGGCGGCGTATAACCCACACGCCACCCCCTCGTTTAACTTCGTTTACCCCCCCTTTGTTGGGGGTTTTTTTCTCCACTGTCGTTAATGACGACGGGGACGGCGCGTATTCCACACGCCGCCTCCTTTATCCCCCCCATTGAGGGGAATGTATTTAATTTAATTCAAATATTTGATATATTAAAAATAAAATATATACTTTAAACATGTGTACTAGGGCAAGGCCCTTATATAAGTGATTACACAAAGTATGTAGACTTTAAATTATGTCTTTGATAGTGAATTGAAGGTGGATTCCCCCCGGATTCCAGGGGAAATCAGTGGGGGAATGAAAAGTATTGCATGTGCCCCTTCCTCAAAAGATGTGGGCTGCATTCGAAACTGCCAGCACATCCCCCCTCAACCTCATTAATAAGGATGGTGAGACCCTCCTTGCCTCTCAAACAATATGGACGCTGACCCCTCCCCTTACCCTTGATGAGCAGTATCAAGGATTATCACCTTGGCCCCTCCGCTCTGCCACATCACTCAACATTGAGTGTTGAGGACGCTTCCCCTGATGCCTGCCACCCTCCGCTCTGCTATGTCACTTGATATTAAGCATTGAGGATGTTTCCTCCCCTGGCGCCGACCACTTCACCCTCCACTCTGCCATGTCACTTGACATGGAGCATCAGGGACACTTTCCCCACCGTCCTCTGCTCTGCCATGTTAAGTTGAGTGTTGAGGATGCCTCCCCAGCGTCTGCCAGGCTGGCTGAGTAAAGCAGTTTTCTATCTATGTTACATAATCTGTCTAATAATTCAATTGACACTAGACCACCTCCACGTCATTTGATGTTGACCATTAAGGATGCTTCCCCTGGCATCTGCCACCACTGCCACTTCATTCAATGTTGAGTGTTGAGGATGCTTCCCCAGCATCTGCCACCACCCTCCACTCTGTGTAATATCGTAAGCCATTTTATTTTTATTATTACTATTTTAACTCATCTTATGTCTATTTACAGTGCTTTATGATGTGAACAAACCACCTCCACCTCTTCCACCACCCCAGTCACCAGTACAATCTATACTAGTATCTATCAGGAGGGTAGTAGGTTAAATATATATTGTTTATATTGTATGTTTACAGGATAAATTCTAATATTATTTTTTTATATTATTCTATAAATGCTATGAAGTGAAAGAAAAGCCCACATTCTAAGTTGCTCAGAGTGCTCTGGAAGTGATCTAGGAATGCTCTAGGAATGCTCTGAAGATGCTCTAGGAATGCCCTGAAGATGCTCTAGGAATGCTTTGAAGATGCTTTGGGAATACTCTGGGATGCTTTGACAATGCTTTGGGGGTGCTTTGGCTAAGTTGAACATTGGGGGACTTTGCTTTGGGGCGAACCTGGGTGACTTTGAGTCTTTGATGTCTTTGGAGTCTCTAGAGACACCCAGAGCAACCTGGGTTTCTTTAGGACCAAACCCCTTTTTCCTGATAGAGGGGAATAAGGTAGTTGGATCAATAACGGGTTGAAAACTGGAATGGGAAAACTTGTAATATTGCGAAAAGGTAGTGGCAAAGAAGGAGCTGGGGGAGCTGTCATAGCTAGTGATTGTCGCAGGTAACCCTGGGGTTTTTTTTTCCATCCCGTACTCTTACCCCAGGGACCCTTACTCGCAACCCTATGGGTTTTTGAGCCCAAGAACAGCCAAAACAGCCCAGAAATGACTGAGATATGTGCAAAACAGTATTTCCTATTGTTTTGACCATATCTCTGCCAATTTTCATCCATTTTGGATGTTCTAGAGCTTGTTTTGTAGGTGGCAGGTACAGAAATCTGTACCCATACCCGTACCCGCCTGTACCCTACCCGTAACCCGTGCGGGTTTCAAAACCCTTGACAATCACTAGTCACAGCTCGAGTATGTGATCCAGGCCATGATGAAGAGTTAATAGGAAAAGCAAGAGGAAAAGAGGTCTTATCAGTGCCCCACAGATTCCTGCCAGATTCCAGTGATTCCGGAGGAATGGAAATTGGCAGGGGGCTTTGCCAATATTGCCATTCCTGTGGTTTCTTGTTTCAGCAGATTCCAGGCATTCCGGAATTGATACCGGAATGTTCCCCAGAATGCACCGGAACGGAATGCAACCGGAATAATTTTACCGGAATGTAGTTTAATTTATAATTGAATTAATAATTAAGTGCCTGATTACTAATAATTGCAATGTTTGGCAACCACCCATTGCCAAACATTGCCCCATCACTCTTCTGCCTCTTACCACCACCAACCAACAACCACCCGCCGCCGCTGTCGCCCCTGCCCCTCGCAAATGCCCGCACGGGCCAAGCGAGGGCGCGCTCATCGCTAACGCTGACGCCCGCCCACTGCATCACGTCACCGGCACATCCGTTGACATCCCCCCGCATTTGCCCCTCCCCTCCTCGAGGGATGTGGGCAAACAACACGCCACGTCACCACCCAAATCCCCCGCCACCTCGCTCACTGCCAATGGCAACCCCGAACCGCAACATCACCGGTGAAAGGGCCTGCGTATGCCATGTCACAGCCGCCGACAACCCCCATCTGCCACATCATCACCCCAAACCAGCACGTACACCACGTCATGGACGACAACCCCCAACGACAAGCGTGCCTGCCATGTCACCACCGCCAATGACGCTGACAAGTCGCAATGGCCACCGAAATCGACGGGTTGGAGCGAGGAGGAGCGAGGAAGGTGGGGAAAGGGAGCGATGAGGCTAGGGAAGGGGGGATGAGGATGCAGGGAAACGGCGGGCGAAGGAGGGGGCTGTACGACCCCCCTCCTTCCCTGTTTTTCATACCAGAAGCCAACGAGGCGGTGCAAAAACTTCGCGCCGCCTCATTTGAGCTCGATTATCCCCCCCGGCATTCGGGGGGAACTCTTCACCTGCAGCGTTGACGATGGAGTGGTGGGATACCCACCCGTTGCTCCATTTCGATGTTTCTGACAGGTAGATGATGGGGGCAGCTTCATGCTGCCCCCATTTCTCTTCATTTCTGAAACCACGCCGCCTCTGTTTCTTTGTTGTTTACCTCATTTGGGGGGGGGTATTTCCTCCCTACAGCATTGACAAACGGGGTGGTGACCCACACACCGCCTCTGTTTCCTTTCATTTGCCCCCCCTATCATGGGGGGTATTTCCTCCCAGCAGCATCAACAAACGGGGGGTAACGTGAAACTCATGCCTCCCCCGTTTCTTATCATTTACCCCCCAATGGGGGGTGTATTTTTTTTCCTTCCTTTCCTATATATTAATTAGTGTACATTAATTTAAATTGTGCATAAAATAAGATAAATAATAAGAAATACACCTCGTATATCAAATATAGCAAATTAAGTAAGTTTAGGACCACTTATGAGTCCCTTGTGACAAATTCCGGTGCCATTCCGGTGCCATTCCAGAGGAATCAAGCTATTCCGGTGCCATTCCTGTGGATTCTGGTGATTCCAGTGGATTCCAGATGGAATCTGTGGGGCACTGTGAAGTACTGGAGGAAAATGAGGTGGAATATCTGGACAAAAAGTTTGTACACAAGGAAAAGTATTAGGAGGCTGAGTATATGCGCTGGAATTTTGAGAAAAATGAACTTCTACTAGAGAAAATTTTTGTATTGAAGGAACTAAAGGTTCCCTACAGGAGGGGTTGAATAAATTGTCAGAATACAAAGCCAAAAAGGGAACCTGGGATGAAGGATTCATACTGGATGCCTGGTTTCTATTGGCAGGTCCCTGTTGCCCAATGAGAGTTTGCTGAAGATAATTACCAATCGAGGATATTGAAGAAGATTGTGGTTGGTGTTGAGCCTCCCCATTCAGCCTGCTCGTTGTGAGGAGGAGTCTGGTACATGGGGTGCATGTGTATGCGTGCTCAGAATCCGAAAAAGCAGGCAAAGTCAAATGTATGTGCACTGGCAAAGCCAAATGGGCTCGAGGACCTAAAGAAAATGAGTTTGAAAAATTCCCAAGACACCTTGTTGAGTCAATAGTCTATGCAGGGCCATAACCTGTAGACCTAAGGGGCTAGACATGACAGGGCATGGTCCTCAGTTTCTGGAATGAAGAAAGTGACAACTGAGGAGAAAAGGAAAAAGAGGCGAAGTGTGGTATATTAGGAAGCACAGAGCCACATGACGTGAAGAATGAAAGACATCCTGACCTAGGCTACAGTCCAACACTACAAGTTACAGCAGTATTTATAGTACAGAAATAGATCTTAGATAGAGTAGAGAAAGTGGAAAATGTACTAAGAGTCATTTGGATGTATTGGAAAAAGGAGAGATTATGATATGATAATATGAAAAAGTGAAAAATGAAGAAGAAAAAAAGGCATCAGGACTCCCAATATTGGTTTGAAGAGTCCTTTGTGGTGTTTGCTAAAATGTGATATAGTAAAAGACTCAGAAATAGTAAGCAAGAAGATCTTTGATGAAATTTTTTGAATGTTGATTGGGAAAAAACTAGATTGACATGATTCATTACCTGCACATTTTCTTGAATACTAACTGGGCATAAATCTGCAAATGAGAAAAGCATAAAATATAAATTCATGAAATACTGTACAAGTGGGTAGCAAAATTGTAGTAAA
>Ga0307513_10007678_pt1 | contig 13931 bp, 16 predicted proteins | sample 15_EM_MG_FD_202174 | JGI IMG/M metagenome (GOLD analysis project Ga0307513, IMG submission 202174) | Populus trichocarpa ectomycorrhiza microbial communities from riparian zone in the Pacific Northwest, United States - 15_EM | ecosystem: Host-associated > Plants > Roots > Unclassified | place... | reverse complement strand
TTGGGCACCTACGTGAGGGGACTGCCACGGTCGTTGGGGTCTCGCATCCATTTCCGGCGCGGGATACTGCTTCTCAGCTTCTCGAATCGGCGATTACATCCGACTGGTACAACGACGCACATCACTGTTGCACAACATTTGGGAACTTCTCTCATCGGCGATTACATCCGACTGTCATGTAGTCACTCATCACTGCTGCGCACCTCATTCCCAGTCGATCCGACGTTCTCGAATTGAACGAAATACGACAGCACATATACTTCTTAATACTTCTAGCTTCTAAGGCCAGCTAAGGCAACACTTTATAAAATAATAAATAGAATCTAGATACTGGCCAGTTAGGCCCACGGGATTCCATTGGATGCCCCCTATTATGTAGGTTCAGGTTCAGTCAGAATCGCACATCAAAAGAAGGGGCCTAATAGGCTCGGAAACTGCTGCCAAGGGTGTGGATGCGGATGTGGAAGCTACAACTCCGGCTTCTTCGCTCTGAAAAAGAACCTGCGGGTATCTCGACCCAAATCTGGATATAAACATTCGACTCTATTCAATGGAGCCAGGCGGATTTCACGTTCACAGCTACTTAAAATGCTGTGGAGAGGCGTGAAGTTGAACGAGGCTTTTAGCTTACACGCTGCTCATGCGCCGCGGGTAAACATGCACGAGTGTTGTCTAAGCTAGTTCTTCATCGGCCTTGGTTCGAAACGTCAATTCGGCACTGACTGACATCCTGGCGGAGAAATTAGGTCGGGGTCGACTCGAGCTCCCTGTGCTGAAACCGTAAAGAAATAAGTAATGGGTTTAGCATCTGTAAACATAAATTTACAAAACATTATGGCCACGTCCACGTCTCGGTCTGTAGGGGTCATCCTGATCGCCTTTTTAGATAGAAGTGGGCGAGGACATTCATCCGGTTGTGATGCAGTACGAAGGCCATAACAAATGCCATACACCCCGCAGACAATACACAAGCCAGGACAAGGACAACGAGAGGCTGAGATGTCCAAGCATACACCAGTAGACCCAGTGTTAAACAGACCAGCCCAACTACGACAACATATGGACCTGCGATGAGTGACAAGCAGATCCATCTATCAATGCGATTGAGCGACGCAGCAGGGTCATCAGATTCCTTCTGCTTATCACCACTTTCGAGGTCCCAACGCCGCTGCAGGAAATCTGCCTCGTCCTCTGTCAACATCTCAAACCAACGTGCAGTCGAGAAGCTTAATATCGCTCCAAACACATCCGCGAATAACCCCAACAAAAAGATGGCTGAAGCAAGTGGAATTGGCTCTCCTTCCAGGGTAAGGGTAGCGAATCCCATGACTTGACCCTGCATCCCCGCCAGAAAAGTGGCCTACGGTCGAGGAAAGTTAGGATGGATGGACTTGGATGTCAAGAGATTGCACGCACGCAGATGGCTAGAGCTCTGTAGCCTTCTTGTGACAGCTGTCGGCGATCACGACCAACTCCCCATTTCGATATGCTGGTAGTCTCTGGACTGTTATGAGTGACAGATAGTATAGTAGGTCGTCTGGATAACGCACTTCGGGTGTAAGATAGAACTTCACCCTTAATCAAGGACGGTGGAGGAGGATGCGACAACTCTTAAGGCAGAAGTGATGGTCAAGTAGAATATCGGCCTCGGGGATCATCGACAGCACACCTGAAACTGAGGAAGTAGTCTTCAATGACTCAGAGTTGACGGGTGAGAGAGATTTTTCATTATCTGGCGCGGGTGAGGGTGACATGCCGGTCTTAAAACCTGGACGGTGAATAATCGGCGGGGTTTAATCGGCGGGGTTGGAACTTGGTTATCTGTCGTACAGCGAACTGTTTAAAATGTTTTGCTGGTGACATGTCCGGATACGAATTTGGTGCGCCAAGCGTCATAAACGTTGCAAGCAACGTTCCCGCAACGTTGCCGCAACGTTGTCTGCACGTGCCTTGAAGTTCCACCCATAAGGTGCTATGAATGAATCATAACATGACACAGCACCTTCATTTCCGATGTAGTCGCTCGACCGTGCTGGGCAGTGGACACAGCGTCCAATCCATTTCCGTTATTGATGAAGTACGTCGTACGAACTTGACTTCTAGTTTGGTTTACTTACTTGAAAAGCTCTCAGTCTATTTAAACAAGGCTCTGATTTTACTCAACTTATTGCTTCCCGCTTCCCATTTGTCTACCGATGAAGGGGCTATCTCCCGATTCTGACTCTGGTGACCCTGCTCTGCCTGTTATTTCTCAATCATCCATGGACCGAATCCTCTGGCCTTCTAGTGGATCGAAGACGGGTCCCTCGAAACCTGAATCTCTCCCACCCGTAACTTTTAATGATGATCTTATCGTTAGAGTCCGCGCATCGATTGAATTTGCGTTCCATTCCGCACAGAGGCTATCGGAACCCTCTTTTGTGCACTCAGTTGCCCTGTATTGCCCCTTACCACTGGGAAATTCAATCCTGGATTCCATGGTGAAATTAATAGCCGATCAGGTGGGATCCGATGTCGTTGAGTTGGATGCACTGGGGCTGGTTGCCGGATCATTAGGGGCTCCCAGTGAGAGGTTACTTGGATCATTGTGGTGCCAATGTTGACTTGACCCCCTATAGATGAAAATATCCTACGGTCTCTCTATTCCCGCGTCATGCCGGAGAAGAAAGAGCTCGACAACATGGAACAGCTCTTCACCACCTTAATCAATGTACCCCCAGAACATGGCTCCGTCAGGCGTAGAGTCCTATATCTCAGAGACCTTGGCAGCATTGCGATGTCTGCTAAGCCACTCATGAGCGTTCTCCTTCGCGCCGTTCAGAACAACCGAGAGCGAGGTGGGGCTTCCGCCGTCATCTTGGTGTTTGGAGTGTCTGCAAAACCTAAGACTAAAAAGGTCGACGATAGGGGCGAGAACTCAATTGCTTTGCAGGATTTAGTGGAGGCAATCCCCATCATGGACCCATCTTCTCTCCTGCCTTCTCTCGGACGGAAAATCCGCAACCCAGATCAACTCGCAATTGACGACCTTTCTCCACTCAGCTTTGCAGCCGATATCTCATTGACAGCCCGTTCGAAGTCTACCCGTAAGGGGTTATTCTCTTCTCTCTTGGACAACGAGGAAGCGGACAACTTAGGGTCCATCTGGTCTACATGCCCCCCAATAGCAGACGATTCCTTGTATGAGGCGGTTGACGCTACGATGCGCAATACTCATCTCCTTATCATCGAACCAAATGGCTGTGAAGGGTCGAACTTACAGCTTCTGCAGCAACAAACCCTGAAGTCGCGAGTCGAAGCTATCAATCGTGCCATGATGCGAATCATTGTCCGGAGCAATGGTGCGTGTCTGTCAGGGGACGCGGAAGACTTTTGGGTAGCTTTGGTAGGCGCGGAAGGCAGAAGGTCAGTTATTTACCAGTTATTCCTTTTTATCGCGGTCTTTTCTAATATCTATCTTCCAGTGTGGACGAATTTCTTCCCATTTCCGTTTTGCCTTGTTCAACCGCAAGACTGATATCTTCCATCGCTATCGGTCTATCATCTGGAGAAAATACTTCGTGCTCAGCTCCTGTTTTGACACCCGACCACATTTCGAGGGCATACCACCTGTCTGCAGTTGGCAATGGCCAAACTACAAGCTCCAGCTCCAGCTCGCCCGTCTCTGGCAAGATCAAATCGGTTGCCACTAAGATAGCAGAGATAACGAACAACACTGGTATAACAACGAAAGAGAGAATGTTCATTTCGCGCGTTGTACGGCCTGGTAAGTTTATTTTTCTCTGTTGTTCTTTAACCATATAACGGCGGTCCCAGAAAACCTGCAGAAGACAGGTTTCCTCGATGTTGTCATAGACATCAAAGTGATAGAAACCCTGCGATCTATTATCTCACTTCCCTTGCTCCATGCTCACCAATTTAGCACGGGTCTTCTAGCCCATGAAGCATTGTCAGGGATACTTCTGTATGGTCCTCCGGGTACAGGGAAGACTATGGTCTGCCGCGCTCTGGCCGTTGAATTCAACATCCCGATGCTTCTCGTCCAGCCAAGCGATATCTTCGATATGTGGCTCGGAGAATCAGAGAAGCTCGCCAAAGCCGTCTTCGTGAGTTCGTCGATCCGCTTTCCAAAGATCCCTCATCTTAACTCGCTATTAAGAGCCTTGCTCACCGAATTGCACCTTGTATTGTCTTCATTGATGAAGTTGATGCATTATTCGGTTCTCGCAAAAGTGGGGTTGCAGGCGCTCGTCAGGATGTGCATCGAGCTATGGTAGGGGTCATCTTTGTAATAGCAAGTTTGAGTGATAGGTTGACTAGTTTCCCAGCTCACCGAATTCATGCAAGTAAGTATTCAGTAACGAACTTGAAGAGATTAGATGGTCCTGACACCGTGATCGGAAGGCAATGGATGGCATTCAAACCAAAGGGACGAACGGTGTCGTGGTCATAGGCGCAACAAATAGAGTGAGTTTATCGTGTTATTTCTGGGTTGTATTTTGAACAAAATGCAAGCCTTTTGATCTGGATACGGCGATACTCCGGCGCCTTCCTCGTCGAATGATGGTTGATCTCCCGACCTCTGAAGAAAGAGAGAGTCCGTCAATTCCATTTTCTAACGCCTTGCTCTGAGTTCCATATTTGTTTGCAGAAATTTTGAAGTTATACCTCCGTTCAGAAACTTATGCTGAGGACTTGGACATTCATAAAATAGCGCTCATTACTCAAGACTTCTCTGGTTCTGATCTAAAGAGTTTGTCTACCTTTCCCCAACCGAATGTCTATTGTCCAGCTGATACATATTTTTCATAGATCTTTGTGTCTCTGCTGCTCTCGAAGCAGTCAACGACTCAATTCTTATTCCGCCTGTTATCTCTGTTCCCAAAGAAGGGCCTCAACCTCTCCGTGTGATCAAAGAAGATCATTTCGCCCGTGCACTCGACATGATCACGCCTTCCTTCTCCCCTGAAGCCAATGCAGAACTATATAGGTGGCACGAAGAGTATTCAGGTGCTAGACAGTCGGATGTGGCTAAGGATGACGCTTATCAGGAGACGGGTGGTGAGGCTGATGCCATGGCCACCTTTTTGGAGCATATGGCGGCAATCACGAAAGAGGGTAGTTCTGGTTGAAAAGGGTGTTAAAATAGAGTACTTGTATTTTACTACAGCTCATAGCGCGATATTTTGAGCCTCATCAAGGTTAGCATTCGGAATGTAATACGGATAACCGCAGTTGGAACCGCGGTTCACTCGGTTCGATCCGTAGCCATTAGGTGGCGTATCGGACTAAAATGTGGCGACGCTAGCTGGGGTCCAACTACAAAGAATGGTTGCATCCGAATCCCTGGAGCCTCAGCAATTGCCTATTGCAAATGTTGTCCATTGACGTTAGGTGTACATGGGATCATGTTCATTTAACTACCACTGTCTTTTCTTCAATTGAGTGTGCGATTGACTTGCGTTCGGCTTCCAGGATAGATCTCTATACATTTGGATGACGTCGACCAAACCCGCATGACCTTCCTCCCAACACCTTTCTGCTCTAACACCATTTCAACGGGAGCCTTAGTTGTTTCGTGAGCGGGCAGAAGCCCAGATACTCCACCCCCAACTCCAAAGGATAGGAGTTTGGTAGCGACAAGACACAGGTGTTCCGGATCGCCATCGACCGTCTTCGCGGCAGAATCTTCCTTTATCTTCAGCTGCGATGCGACGAGGTTCTCGATAGTGTTTCCAAAGTTCTCGCGCATACTGTTCGTATCAGGGAAATCAGAGGCAGGCGCCGACGTCGAGCAGGCGCTTCTCGATGCCCTTGATTGAAAACGCTTTTTAAGTGTTGAAGTAGCTTCTGGAAATTGAGATGAAGGCGAGGTTGTCGTAGTTGTATAATTCTAGGTCGGAGAGAGAAAATGGAAGGGTTGTTGAGGGGGCATGGTAATCGGGGTATTGGAAAGTCGCGAATGGAACAGTAAACTGAGGAGAGGTAAATCATAATGAGGAGGCCATTGAGATCGCGATGTTCCCCTTTTCCACAATGAACGGAGTAGGGACCCTTGGCATAGCTGAAAGAACCTCTTATCGTAGGTGGAATGATGGACAGTCTTGATTATCTGGCGAGTAGGAGCAGCGGCTAACAACCGTTAGGATTGACATAGGCGAAAATGAAAGAAAAACACTCACGAAAAGTCGAACCAATTCCATTCCGAACAACATCCTGTGAGTGCTTGTGTAGACCACCGGCTCACGCTCTTGTCGCCTTCCGAACACGCAGCGGGACAGGTCTCATAAGAGATTCGTTTCGATATAGCGTCTCTGAGGCCCAGAGGACGTCGTGCCCACCCCAATCGATCGTTTCAAGGCAGTTGAACTTATTCCACGAACCCGCGGGATTGGGGGGATCGATGACTGGTAGTCGCTAATGTTGTTGCGGTATTTTTATCGGCATGTATCTAACACGGGTTAATAAATATCAGAGTGTAAGGGAGGTTCAGACACACCATGCCAGGAGGTCGTTGGGCAGTATAACCAGTTGGAGAGCTGATGAGTTGTAATCTTGTAAATGAGTCTTGTTCTCAGATGCGCTGTATGGGGCCCGTCGGTGCGACTTTTGAGGGAGGAAAATAATTCATAGAGGATTGATGGGACAGCTGTTCCACATCCCAGCTGAAGGAAAGTGAGAGTGCATTCAGGCAAAGATCGAAATGAAACGTACCTCGAGTCAGAGAGCCCTTTGAAACTAGAGCTATCTTTCAAGCCATCCAGATAAATGACAAAGGTATGGGCCGCACTCCCAAATCTCCATTCCGTTTTCGTACACTCCTGGAACGAGATCAGAAGGAGCGTCGAGGGACTCGAGAGCTTTCCTGTCCGTTATTGACGATGTGGGGCTATCTGTGCCTCCTTCACCGCGTAGAGGATAGATATCCCCTCCTTTGGGTGTTAACTGAAAAAGTGCGTCGAGATTTCGTCGAGAAAGGGTGATCTCTTTCCAGGACGAGGATGGTGATATGTGAAGGGTGAATACGATATCAGCTGTGGAAGGGCGTCTAGCTCGGCGTTGTATCGAATGAGAAAAATGCAAGAGTCAGGGTTACATAACGTGTCGAGGTTCGTTGGTGGAAGACATTAGACAGTACATGGGAACGACATCTTCAATCAACTTAGTGGCTGTGTACAACCAACCCAGTGAACTTCTCCTTCACCACTCTTCTATGTCGTTCGTCGACCATCATCCTGCAACCTGGGCTCCAAATTTTTCCAGGAATCCAGGAACAAGCATGCAGGCCGTCTACACCTAAGTCAGGTCTCGAAGTAGCATGGCCTTGCCACGGAGGTCAAAATTTACGTCGGACACATCTCCACTTTGCCTACCAATTACCATTCGTTATGCCTCCATCGTACGCATCGCGTGTGCTTTGCGGATGTGCCTTGCTTGGAGTAATTCGAGCGCCAAGCCTAAATATTCCCTGCAGATTCACGCCGGACCTCTGAAGGCACCGTCTGGTGCTGCTGGAGTGACACTGCAAAGCTTCATTTTATCTTATCCATCCATCCATCCGAAGAGGTTATATTCAGGGCTGATCATAAAATCAGCGAGGCATTCAGCAGGCGGAAGTTTCTTTGTCTTTGTATCGCCTTCATTTAAATTGCATAATATAAGGAGGCCTCGAGATGGTAGCCACTTTCATGTCTGAGACACCGACCTCCAGTTTACCCCAGAAATTTACTTCTGCGGACGAACAGTACGGAGTCGATGGCGCCACCATTGACGAAGCCCAAGTGAGTTCTCTCGTGCTCTTGTCGTTATTCCCTAACCTCATTTCACACCTGAATCTGATATAGGTCGAGAGCGACGATAACGAAAGTGATACTTCCGATCCTCCTGTCACCGATGTTGAGGCTGCGGAAGAGGACGCCGACACAGCTCCTGAAGAGACTTATATCGCAGTCGAGTTAAAGGACATACCTGCCATTCTCGATAATTTAGAGTCAGAGGTTGCCGACACCTGGAATGAAGTGTGTTATCATCAGTTAAATCAATTCTCAGATCACTGATTCATGTTATATAGTCGGTCAACAAGCTTACTGCAATGATCTACCAACAGCAAGAATTCATAGCCCAAAACCTCACTGCCTTCGAAATCCCCCGAATGATAAAGGTTGCTCAAACGACCACCGACGAAGCGCTTTGCTCCAGCATCTTGGAGTTCGTCACTGGCTTGCCGCTCAACCTCGGTACCACTCGGAAGACTGCACTAACCTATATCCCCGACCTTGTCCCTTTCCTCGCCAACGGCAACGTTCTGGATCGTCAGAACGTTCTAAACGTCCTTGAACAACTGGCAGAAGATGAGCCAAGCTCTCGCGAACTTATCCTCCAATACGCCAAAAGTATGTACGAACCAATGCGGAAATTCGAGCCACAGACGGATGTCGACGAAATCAAGCTCATAGCCCTTGTTGAGTCGTTCGAAAATGCGTATCTCTACGGCAGGGAGCACACCAGGAAGATTTTCGTTCAAGCCTTCGCATTTGACGTCACGATCACATCCATGTTAGTCGAAAAGCACCACAAAGTCCGTTTGGCGGCACAAAGCTGCCTTACTCAAGTCGTCGAGTACATCGACGAGATCAACGAAAACGTCCCCGATGAAGGGGATCGAGGAATGATTCTGGCCTCTATCGTATCGGCGTACTTCAAGCAACTGGCGGACGACAACAAGGAAGTCGCCGAGGCTGCTGCTCAATTCCTCGCCAGCGATAACGAAGCCATCGGCCAGCTCGTTGTCACGCAGGTTGTCGACAAGCTGGATGTCGTTGTTTCGTTGATTCTGCAGTTGGCGAAGAAGGCGGCGAACACTGTAGGTGTGCCTTGTGAATTTGCGCTTATCAAATTTTTGGAAAACGAGGATGCGACCAAGTCTGTCGTGGATGGATTCCGCAATATGTGGCAGGACGAGGATATTCCTTTGGAAACCAAGTTCGGAATTCTTAGTGGCCTCATTGATAGTTTCACCCTTATCCGGGAAGCGGCGTTGAAGGGAGGTCTTTGCGAATTTATAATCAAGGCATCCAAGGAAGAGAAAACTGCGATTAAAGCGATGGTACGTTGTCAGTTAGTCGATTACGCAAACTAATGTATTAACCCGATGTTAGACTCTTTTCGACCGTCTGATGGACACTGACCAAACTGTCGGCGTGGCACTGCTCAGGATTGAAGGCGGTATTGATACTTTCCTCGACATACTCGAAGGACCCGCCTCAGAGGCGCGTTGCCTCGCCGCTGCTGTCCTCGCGCGAACCTTGGATTCGTACATTGACTCCGAGTCTCAACGACCCTTCGCTACTGCAACACTTTCAGGAGACAATTCTTACCCACGAGTTCTTGCTGCGTTGCACTCTGACGATCCGAAAACAGTCAACGCAGCCGCAAAATTGCTGGCGGAGATTTTGGCTGGTGAAGAAGGCTCGAGATCTTGGTCATATGAAGAAGAATCGGGTGCGCCACCGCCAGGTTGCCCGCTCAAAGACAAGACCGTCACACCCGAACTCGCAGCATACACAATCGCGCTTCTGAAAACGCCAGATGCTGCGGTTGGTGCTCTTGCTTTGCTCTGCCAGTTCTGCTGGGGCTACCAGCGCGGGTTCGACATCGTTAAGAAGGCATTCGAACCTGTCATCCCTAACGCAGATGTCTTTTTCTTTGCAGCCTTGGATGGCGAATTTGCGGGCAGACATATTGGACGTCAGAGACGTGTTGTTGCTGATGCCGCTGTCAAGGCAGGTGGTCTCGACCGAGCCTCAGTCTTGCTTGAAGAAGAACATCTGACCCCTCAAGCCCGACAAGCAGCTGTGGAAGGGTATAGAGTGATGTTGTGCGCAGATTCCGTGGATGCTATCGTGGGTAGGGAGAACCCAAAGCTCCCAGGAATTTTAGCTACTCTTTTCGCGGACGGAAGTCTCGAATCGCTCAAAGCAGTTAATTTCATGATTCGCCTGGTCAACACTGAAGATTTTACGAAAATGATCCCAGCATGGATAGATTTCGCCACCCCAAGAACCGTTGAGCAGCTTGTGCGTTGGATCAATACCCTTCCGCAGACCTTCGAGAGCCCCAATGCCGAGGGAATGACAGATGAAGAATGCTCGCGCCTGGACAAGGAATGTGATGAGAAAACAGCGAAAACCGGGAAAGAATGTGACACGTATGTCTTCGATTTCCTTGGATATTGATTCCTTTTTTTTCATTAACGCCTTCTCGCTTTAGTATCCTTAGTATCGTTTCGGAAATTATCACCAATGTGATCCCCATCCTGGTACCCTATTCGAGCCAGCTTTTGGGGCCTCTCCTCCGTCGCACGGATACTGGTGATCAGAACTCAGATCTGCTGAAAGCCCTCGGTGAATTAGCAACAGCCGCTGAAGCCGGTGGATATGTAGGCAACGCGATCGTCCCCTTTGTTAAAGAACTTATGACTAAAGACCCTCCGCCTTCGGTTTCGAATTGCCACACCTGGACAATGTTCGGCGCAGGACTGGCGACTGGGCTCTTCCTTGGAGGGCTATTAGATCGTCTCCTCAAGGTCTATGATATGGCAGAAGATGACGACCAATTCTACTACACCGATTTCCACATGCCCCTCCAGGTTATCGAAGCCCTGATCGGAAAGCTCAGCAACAAGGACCATGTTCGGGCCGTCCAGAAGGCCTTCTGGGAAAACAAGAAGGCGGTTGATCGCGCCCTTGGGTACATGCGCGACAAGGAAGAATTTTACGCAGCGTGGCAGGTTTCGGGGGAGTTGTACGCCTTTTCCGATGGATATCCTGAAGGAATCGCGCGCCTGGAGAGCGAGAACATCTATCCTAACCTCCTTGATATTTTCGACAACCCAGAACTCGGCCGCCCGTCTGACGTCGGTCCTCTTCTTGGACAACTCTGCCACGTCGATGTCGAGAAACTCACGGACCTTTTGCGCTCGCATGTTGCAGGCTTGAAACCACCTACAGAGGGCAATTCAGTTGGACAGCCACCTGTTACAGGGAAGAAGAAGGGGAAGAAAGGAAAAAAGGCCAAGAAGTTTGAGCCGAGGATCACTATCACACAAGTTTTGGAGAGGTTCGCATCGCTTGTCGATACTACTCCACAGGCGAGGAAGGCGCTGTTTGAGGCCCAGGCTCTCGAGGTTGCGAAGGATGTCTTGTCCACGGGCGACGATGAAGCGCGGACATATGCCTTCAAGGTCTTTCAGGGCTTTGTTGCTGCTTCAGACAAAGTGTGCGTGGACGCCGTGATCGATTCCCTGCCAGAACTTGCAATGGCGTACAAGAATGAACAAGAGCCTTTAGCTGCTAACCTCGAGCTTCTGCGTGTACTCATGGTCGAGAATCTTCCACGTCTTATCGATGCGGACGTTCATCGTATGCTCGTCAAGGCGTTGACTGATTCTCCAACTGGTGCCAGCGACATGGGCCTCCTCATCAACACTGTCCTGGACATCGCAAAGGCTGACCCAAATGGCGGTGTTAAGCTATTGGCCGGACTATTCCGTGAGGCGCTCGAGGCAGAAGATGCTTTTACGCAGGAATCAAATTGGGGTAACTCACACGCACTGAGGAGGCTCGTAGACGAAGGTGAACTCGGCGCAAGTGTTGTAGTAGAAGCTGGAGGACTTGAATATGCGTCCAGGCTCCTTCACTCCGAAGACCTTCAGGTATGTTTCTTGAAACTTTCTTTCGCGTACTGGCTGACATGTGTGTATGACCTTTTTGTAGCATGTCGTCAAAGGAGGCGCCCTTGGTGCAACGATCGCTCGTTCCAATTTTCTCCAGGTGCAAGATAAGCTTCAGGAGCTTGGAATCCCAAAGGCCATTGAAGAAGGTCATAGTAAGTGCGTGGAAGCATCGAAGAAACAGTTCGATGCGGAGTACGACAGCGACGAGGATGAATTCAGAGAGAAGATGATGACATGCCAAAAATGGAGCAAGATCTTGGCAGCTGCCTTGCTTGTCGTCTATGGGGAGATTGTCGAGGGTTACGAGGAGGATTTCTTCCTTTAGATGTGTGGTCTAAATTTGAGCAAGGTTTTATCGACTTGTCAGCACTATTAGTACTTTATGTTTTTTTTTCTCGGGATTTTGTTAGATTGAGATTTTGCCAGGTATTTTAGACATCCCTGAAATGATTGAGTATGGGGCTGTTTTCTGTTTTCTGCGTTTTCTCACTCAACAAATCGTTTTGCGGGTGGAGTCCCGTTTGCAGTTCGCAACAACCCTCTAACTTGCACATAGTGGGGCTCGCGAATCATACCAGTGTCTCACTACTGTTCACTATTGAACGGAGTTTAAATAAATCATGTGATTTACCAATTTCGGAAGCCGTTGTCCGGCAAGTGAGGCACGTGCCACACCCTCTGCTTCGGTGGGCTCAGCACATTGATGAGGGCCCAAGTTCAAAGCAAAAGCAGTCAATGTGCTAAGTGTGGGAAGGATAGTGAGGGCTGTCAAGGAAATACAAAATGTAGGAATCCATGCAGAGACTGCAACCAGCATGATTGAGACAGTAGAAACCCAAAAAAGAAATGCCCAAATGTCTTGTATTGGTGTTAATATACATCCTATGGTCGCTACGAAATCCTTCACTAATGTATTTGATTCCTACTTGTACTTACAAGGCTAGCTTCTGTGTACATAGGGGATGGGTGTAGTAATTCTATGGAAGAATGTTGTAGTTGTGTTCGAAATAATGGGCTCACGTTCGAAATGATGCGGTTGTGTTTAAAAGGACATGCTCACGTTCGAAATGATGTGGTTGTGTTCAAAAGGTTGGGATCTTGTTTGAAACAATGCGGTTGTGTTCGAAAGGACCAGCTCACATTAGAGAAGATGCAGTTGTGTTTGGAAGGACATGCTCGTGTTTGAAAGGACGGGGTTATGTTGGAAAGGACGGGGTTGTGTTCGAAACGACGGGCTCACATTCGAAACGATGGGGTTGTGTTTCAAAAGGACAGGCTCGCGTTCAAAAGGACAGGCTCGCATTTGAAAGGACGGGCATGCGTTTAAAAGGACGGGCATGCATTTGAAAGGACGGGGTTGTGTTGGAAAGGACGGGGTTGTGTTTGAAAGGATGGGCTCGCGTCTGAGAGGATGTGGTTGTGTTTGAAAGGACGGGGTTGTGTTCAAAATGACGGGCTCGCGTTTGAAAGGACGGGCTCACGTTCGAAACGACGGGGTTGTGTTTGAAAGGACGGGCTCGCGTTTGAAAGGATGGGGTTGTGTTTGAAACGACGGGCTCGCGTTCGAAAGGACGGGGTTGTGTTCGAAACGATGGGCTCCCGTTCGAAAGGACAGGGTTGTATTCAAAAGGACGGGCTCGCATTCGAAAGGACGGGCTCGCATTCGAAAGGACGGGCTCGCATTCGAAAGGACGGGCTCGCATTCGAAGGGACGGGCTCGCATTCAAAAGGACAGGGTTGCGTTTCGAAAGGATGGGCTCCCATTAGAAACGATGGGGTTACGTTTCGAAAGGACAGGCTCGTGTTCGAAACGACGCGGTTGTGTTTCGAAAGGATGGGCTTGCATTCAAAACGACGCAGTTGGGTTTTGAAAAGACGGGCTCGCGTTCGAAACGATGTGGTTGTGTTCGAAAGGACGGGCTCCTGTTTGAAATGATGGGGTTCTGTGCATAAGGACGGGCTCGCATTAGAAATGTTGCTGTTGTGTTCGAAAAGACAGGCTTACATTCAAAGACTAGGGCTGAGCACGAGTGGATCCGCAGGTTTTTGGCGAGTAGTGGTATTTATGTGGTAGCCCCGAATTTTCTGAACATTTTGCAATTTTTTTCATGCAAATCCATTAAGAATTGACTGAGTTATGCTTCTGCCAAGTTTGAGCCCCGATGATTGAAAAATGCGGCTGTGCTGGGGTCAACTT
>Ga0307513_10007677_pt1 | contig 13932 bp, 16 predicted proteins | sample 15_EM_MG_FD_202174 | JGI IMG/M metagenome (GOLD analysis project Ga0307513, IMG submission 202174) | Populus trichocarpa ectomycorrhiza microbial communities from riparian zone in the Pacific Northwest, United States - 15_EM | ecosystem: Host-associated > Plants > Roots > Unclassified | place... | reverse complement strand
GCGTTGGGTCCCGGGAGGATGGCTGGCCAGCAACTCCGGCTGAGGGAAATATTGGGAGATCAACTTTTGGAGCTCATCAGCGTCTGGTTGCGACCGGTTGGGATGGGCCATTTAGAGTGAGGGTAAATGTTGCTGCAGTGTGCTAGTGCGAGAGCACCTCGGGGTTATATCGGGAACGACTAAGTTTGTTGGGTTAAGAGAAGGAAAGCAATAGCAAAGACACGGTAGTGTATGCTAGTCAGCACTGACGATGCGGCGTGCGTCGATCTCTGACATTCCAATCGAAGCTTTATTTCCGTGTACGGACCGCCCTGGTACGTGGGTGCTCAAACAGCCGACACGTGAATTTGCAGTGGGCTTCAAGGTGTGGATGTACTCGCATGAGGGGTTTTGTACCCGTTACCAGGACTTCCGCTCTCAGCATAGACATCCGGAGGCGGGGAGAGCCGAAATTCAAAAGCAATGCGATTGGCGACAGATTGGCGACTATAAACCTCTTGTAGCCAAGGCAAAAGAATTCGACCACGGAGATTGGGTTCAAATGTCCCGTTGTGTGTCACCAAGCGTGGCTATGAAAAGCGCGTAGCTGACAAAGCTCCATCATGATCCCGCCGAATGGAGAGCACCAACAAGGAAACATTCTTGTTTTCCAGAAGCGACTATTGGAGCGACTAGTGCATATTCCCAGAGAACGAGAACGAGACCATGCGGCGCGAGGGGGCTAGGATCTGTGCTCGCGCCTTGTAAGCTCATCATGGGTCTTTCAAGCAACCCTCGAGGAGCGGTTGGCGCCCTGAAGAGGAGTGTCGGGTGCTATCTTTGGGGTACAGCTTGCACATGCATATCGGCATGGGAGGGACATGGAATGGACATGGAATGGACATGGACTAGACAGCGGCACCAATTCCAGTAAATGATGAGTAGGAGCACGTTTGGAGGCGTACACTGGGTTCACACTGGGGTGAAAGCCGTCAGGGTCGAGTTTCATCCGTCCATCTAAGTTCCAATATGGGTCTGCCAGAAGAACATGTGGAGTGAAACTATCTTGTTTTTGCAGTTCCAGCAAGGTATGAAGGTTCACATATGTTGGGAAGAGTCGAAAGGCGGTGACCTGTCAAATCACTTGCAGTCCGCCGCAGCAGGCGACGATCATCACAGGTGTCTAGTGCTCTCCAGCCACCCGGTTGAACGGGAAACCAAGAGGAGTACTATAAGAATGACAATCACCTATCCACTTCCACGATGGCCGCGCCTTCTGCTAGCCGCGGGTCTCGTTTGCTCAGGCGCCATACTCGTCCTGAGCCTTCTCGACGGATTCGGTGCTGGATCAATTTACCTCTCACTAGCTGCAGTCTCTCTCACACTTATTCACCACGTGACGTATTTTATCCTCAGTTTCCGGAGACACGGACCACCTGTTCTACCCACCCCAAAACTCAGACAATCGGTATACCGCTCAGCTCCAAGAAGTTCGGATGCGGTAGAAGCGCCAGATGAAGCGCCAGAGGGGCCAATTGCCTTTTCCACCGGAGAAGGAATGACCCCTCGCCATCTAGCTACACCCACTCCTCCCAATCCTTCTAGCACACGCCCTCTTATTACCTCAGAGGTTATATCCTACCCTCCTTACCTCACCCACGCCGCAACTCCGACTCTAGCCTGTTTGTTGGCTCTCCTGTGGTGTGGTATACTTTGGATACCCCTGATATTCTCGTTGGACAAGGGCAAGTCTTTCGTATTGAGAATAACGGAAGGTGTCCTATCCATTGTCCAAGCGGGACTTGTGTGGGCGTTCTTTGGCATCTGTGTGCGGCAGCGAAAAATGATGCTGAAGAGGCGAGACTTTATTCGAATGGTGAACTAAATGGCGTGAGTAGCCCGAATACCTTTTACACTTTGTTCTAATATATTCACAGAGCGATTTATGGATTTATGCTTTATTGATGGATTTGTTGTGACCACCACAAGAATTTCCCGATTATGAAGGAGAAGCAGATCGAGGGTTCTGATCTTGTATTACCGGATTCCATATACACGCATGGCTTTGCTTAGGAAGGTAGTCCTTCCCGTGTGTGCTCGTCGACCTTCGTACCGGCCTGAGGCCCCCGCATTACCGGGATGTGAAATCACGCCGTACTTAAACTCCTACCATGTCCCGAGTCAAGGTCGATATTGCAGACGGCATTGCCACCATTATGTTAGTGTCCCGAGTCATTGAATGCTACCACCGTGGAGGACTTTGATATAAACGACCGGACGTTGCTTTGCTTGGGAAGGTAGTGTTTGCTGCACGCCGACCTTAGTACCGGCCGGAGGTTGCCGCATTACCGGGATCTGAAATCATGCCGTATTTTAACTCCCACCATGTCCCAGGTCAAGGTCGATATTGCAGACGGCATTGCTACAATCACGTTTGACCGTCCCTCGGCATTGAATGCTATCACTGTGGAAGACTATGATGCGTTCAGTGAGGCGTTGCTCGAAATCGACAAACGACCGGACGTCCTGGTTCGTCAGTTCCACCTGCTGGGGGCCAGAATAATGTGTGATCTGGTTCATTGCTTACAGGCAACCGTATGGCAAGCGACCGGGCATTGGTTCTGCGCGTACGTTTCAATTTGCATTGGCACCTGCCGCTCGAAGAACGGATGGTCCTGACTGAGATCATAGAGGAACAGATGTGGGAAAGGGAGGAGATGGCCCGGGATTCGGCAGCGAATTCAGCGCTTTCCAATGGCAAGCACGCGGGAATACACATATCTCTCGGGCGGTACGGGAGGCTCGCACTTGATCTGAAGTACTCGCACCTCATGCCCATTTAGCTGTACATGCACTCTAAAATTCTAATTGCGTGTCTCAATGGACCCGTCTTAGGTAAGTTCAGGATGATCTGGTTCCCATATGCGATTACTGACTTATGGTTACCAGGAATTGCTGCTGGTCAGTCCTGTGCTTCTGTGTTATTCTAAATTTGATATAGTGATGTTCAGCCTTCCTTGGACACTTTGATTTGATATATGCTGTTGAGAATGCGTGGTTATGCGTTCCTTTCACGTTTCTCGGTAAGCATCACGCCTCATACACTCGTGGGTACTCGTTTCTAATACAATCTCTCTTACGGAAGGCCTAGTCGCGGAAGCTGGGTCCAGCGTTACGTTCGTAAACAAGGTGGGCCTTGGGAAAGCAAACGAAATACTGCTTTTAGGACATAAACAAAGCGCCCAAGAGCTTCTGAGGATCAATTTTGTCCAGTCAGTCCTATCACTCAAGGGTGCTTGGTCGTTTCCTGACACGGCACTTTCCCACAGGAAACTCTTCCCTCCCCAACCCGCAGAATCCTTCCACAAGGCTGTCCGCGAGCACATTACACAAGAACTCGATGGGTTGAACCCTATGGCGCTTCTCAACGTGCGTTCCGTGTCTCAGACAGTTCCAGTTCCCATGTTCACTTCTGCCACCTCTTTCCCCGATCCCTAGATGAAGGCAGTTATCCAAGCTGGTATTAATGAGAAGAACAACAAGGACGGGGTCAACCTCCGCGAGTCATACGCTCAAGCGGCACGTTTTCAGAGCGGCACCCCTCACGAACAGTTTCGAAGGCTGGCCACTAAGGAGATCAAACACAAGCTCTAAGTGATCTCCTATACGTGAGGCACAGATGAGACCGGATACAGGCGGCACATTAGTTTGTTATAGTTAAAGGAAACATTCATTTGCGGAGAATGGGCCGTGGTTTAATAAACCTTTCTACTAATGCCCGTCTTTGTATGGGAGTAAAAGTGGTTTAAGTAGATAAGGTTGGTAGCGCGTAATGACACAGGTATTTCTAAGGGAATATAACCAACAGAACAGCGTAACACGGCAAGCCCAAATGGTATCAGAGACGTCGAAGTATACATGGAGGTCCTCTGCGCCAGGAAGAGGACACGAGATTGTGCGAGAATTAGTGGGTAAGTCAAGACATTCAATAGAAGCCCTGGTGACTCCTATGGGCGACAATAATGCGGGTATGAAGCGATTCCAAAGCACTACGCAAGCTGAAAGAACAAGAACCACAGTGGTGGTCGTCCTCACATTTCGAATTCCATTATCGTTTCCTCTTCCATCAGAGAGGTGGGCGAGGTTGGCGGAGAAGAAAATGTATATTGAGAAGGTGCAAGGCTGGTGTACGTGGACCTACGTGATGCGACCGGAAGAGGAGGCAATGGTCTAGTCCCAAAGGTTGGGGTGAAAGACTCGTACTGCGAGGTCGGCGAGCTACTTAAAGTGGGAGCCAGGGGGGAGGGGGGACTGGCTTGTGCCATCGAGTAGCCACGCGATGAGGGGTCCACAAAGATCGAAATTGGAATCCGAGGGGGTGTGTCGGGGATCCTGGTTGGTTGTGTAAGTGGATCGATGGCAGAGATTGCGGGTTTAATCTTCGCATTAATGGTCCTGGCCGGGTGCGGTGGAGGGTTGACGACGACCTCAAATGGAACGAATGGTGCACCGAGTTGGTCTGGGATACGGGAACTCGGGGTGGTAGCGGTCACAAGTACCAGCTCTTGACGTGGGTAAGAGTGATCAGACTCCATTTCAATCACACTGTCCGCAATGCTAGGGTGGTGGCTGGAGCCACTGGTACTTGGTCGACTCCCGCCTCCGAACCCGTATGTATCAAGCGCGGTCCGGTAGCTCGCCAGTTTCGGTGTAGAACTAGCATGGAAGGGAGAACGAGGGGAAATGGCGGGAGTGGGATCAGATGCAGGAGGGCCGAATCGCGGACGGGGCGAGGGCGATAACGGCGAAATTGAGGCCGCGTCCTGCTCTGGGGGGAGAATGCTCATACGGTCCGGTCTAGCCCGAGGTTCGGGTGTGTAGTATTTATCCAAAGAGAGTGAAGAACTCAGCGAGCTACTTGAAGCCGAAGCTACCTCGATGGGTGGTCGAGAGCCGTAATCGTTGGGACGGTTGGATCGATCCCGCGATTGTTGGCTGCTAGAGGGGGTCATTGGAGTGAGGTAGAAGAACATAGGGGGCTCCTCAAAGGGTGCCACGGTGGTCGGCACCCGTCGACGGTAGCAACTCCCGTCTGTGTCGGTGAGAGATGGCTTCGAAGAACCGGCGTAGCACCTCGAAACAACAGGGCCGGTGTGGTTCGAAGAAATGTCGTTGTGTGCATCGGCTAGAGCCCCAAACGTTGATTCAGGGATCACATAGCCCCTGCGAGCTCTGAAAGACGAGTTCGTAATAGACCATGAGTCGTCCGTTTCTGGTCCTTCGCGCGATAGAGATGGGAGCACAGCGCCCCGGGTTTCGGTGACAGACACATCAGAGAAGGAATGTAGCCGCTCGTGCAATGCAACACTACTCAGTCGCGGTGGAGCTATAAGATCACAGGGTCATCACCAGGTCGTTAAGGTCCAACACCTATAAGCATACCTTTAGCGGAAATGTCTAGCACAAGGGTTGATATACTCGTAGACCGAGTCTGGGATCGATATGGTTGCGAGAGCGTCGGTGGTGATGCGGACTTGTTCTGCTTCGATCTGCGAACGTTCCCTGCTCCGCCTCGTCCACTTATGAGAGGAGAGCTAAGTGCTTTCTCTCGCCTGCGCTGCTGCACTAATTCCTTCTCTGCTGCGAGGGCTGCGCGTGTCTGTGGCTCTGACATGTGCCGCCTCGATGCCTTGGATGATGTAGTATTCCCCGCTCCACCTCTACCAGTTGTCAAGATCTACGATAATCAAGGTTTAATGGAAAGCTCTCCCGGAAAAAAGATATACGCCGACTTGATTGTTCTTGGGCAGTGAGGGGATGTCACGTCCGACCGGGGACCGGATGCCCTCTTCAGCCAGAGAGTTCCTCGAAGGCGATGGCATAGAGGTAGTGGCGTTTCCTGCACCTCCTCGACCACTAGTTTGCTATAGTGAAAAAATTAGTTGGCGGGGAAGGAAGAGCTTCCGGTGCGTATACTAACGATGCTGGCTCTGGATTTGTAGCGTGTCAAACCACCTGTTAGGAACTTGAGTGAACGGCGGCTCCCATCAGCAGAGGTGCTCATGTCGTTATGACCGGTTGACGCTTGCAAGGGGGAAAGGAAGGACAGAAAGAGGAGTGACACCCACCTTAGAGAGTTGGGCGTTTGTAGGACGGAAGAGGGAAACAGGCGGATCCAGGCGCACTTCCCTTCCTGACTCCGGCCAAAATCGGGGAAGGTCAATTTGGGCGGCGTAAGACAGCGAAGAGAGATATCGAGGGGCGAGATGAGATTCGTTAAATAGAGAAAGCTAGGCTGTGTACCAGGACCGGTGATACGTCAAGGGAATCTCTGTATACGGCGGAGAGCGAGTCAATGGATATCTCCTGATACCATACAATCTGGAGAAAATACAATACAATCCTTTGTGGATGCAGCATGTGGACAGGTCTTTCCAGGACCTTAATAATCGGTGTCAAGCCCGACGATGACGACGAACGATGTCCCTCCGGACCCGACAGGTGCAGTCCCTAGACACCCATTTCCAATGATCTAGCTATCTTTTAGCCTTTTGCCGCCGCACCAATTCGAGCGGCGTTGACACTAGGTGCTCGTCTCGTTGCCCCCCGACGTGCGTTCGAGGACGAGAACAGACAACTCCAGGGTTGCAGGTTACGCCTTAGTCACCGTCGGTAACGAGTGGATATCGTGACATTCGCCCTCGAGATTGGCTTGCTGGCGAAGCCTCTGCTTTCAAACTCCGCCCCATCAGCGGTCTCCTCGATGTCGTCGAAGAAAGCCAAGCTCAAGGGTCCCGTTGGCAAGGCCCAAGACATATACGACAAATTACATCGTGAGAGACGCGCTACCATGCCCTTCGACCCTCCCGCTGAGTTGGGTCGCAGACATATTACTCCAAGTAAAGCCCCATCTCGCCGCAGTGGGAGCGAGCAATCGTTCTCGCGTCCTTAAGGATCTTGACCAGGTGGCATCTCTGGCACATGCCCTGTGTCAATTTCCGAAGGGCGCCGAATCCCTGCCATTCGCAGACAACCTCGACCTCGAAGGGATGTCTTTCTTCGCGTCTGAGAGCACAACTTGAGATTAAATTTAGGTGTTAATTTGTGGAACGCCTCTACTTTGATTCGCGGGGCCCAACATGCTGATGCAGAGTTATTCGCCGCCTGTAGGTTGACCAACCCTAAAACGGTCCGTCGTTTTACTAACCCAGGACAGTGAGACTGGCCGGCTATCGCCTCATCGCCGCCGGAATGGACCGTGACGCTCCACCAAAAGGTCCACAAGTTATTCATTCGTTGACACTTCTGACATAAAACCCCAGTATTCACACACATGCTGGAGCTCTCAAGTAAAGTCGGGTCTGCTCTTGCTGCTACCGGGGCGAATGATATCGCCGGTTCCGTCCTCACTGAGGCTGCCGAGGTGCGCTGCCCCTTCCCGAAACCTGCCGTCTCACTTCTGTTCTTCGGTAGTTTGAGAAACTGCTCCAAAGCGCGGATGTACCTCAAGATGCCACTCACGAACGTGAACGCACTCATTCAGTCGTCCTCTACTATTCGAGCCGAATGGAAGCGGTAATTGCCCTTTCATCCACAATCACCCACCTCCAATGACCGTCTCGATCAGGCTTGGAATCAGGGTACAGAAGGGGTGGCACTCTGGATGCTGGAGAAGATTGTCGGTCAGCTCCGACATCCGCAGAGTGGGAGACCTTCCTGACCCAATGAAAGATGCCCAGCAGACAGCGACTATTTCACCACACGATGTCAGTTAAGCCATATATGCCAGTACCACGCGCTCGATATTAATCCTTTGCAGCTCCACCTTATCGCGGCAAAGGTCCTGGATATTGGCAAGGCAATTATGAAAGGAGCCCAGAATGAGAATGAGAATTCTGAAAACGGGTCAAGAGCATTGGATGCGATTAAATGGATCCAGATCGCTTTTACATTGGTGGAAAAGACCGACGATGAGGCCGCCTTGGGCACAAACGAGTTAAAGGTACAGGGAATTTTCCGGGTTCCACACGGAACGCTAAGTCCCTTGTCTCGTTTTCCAGAATGCCATCCTTCGTAATTTAGGTGCACTGCCTACCTCTCAGCACCTTGCGCCGAGTCCTGATCGTACCCAGCAAGGGCGTACTACACCTCTGCGTCTGTCCAACCTGATAATTTGCAACGTGCAGAGGCAACTCTTAAGGAGCTCCTTTCCTCTTTAGGCGAATCGAAGGATAAGGTCCCATCAATATCTCTCTGTATGAACCTGAAGACTCATTCATTGAATTTAGCAGAGCGCAGAGTATAAGCAACTCCAGTGGATGAGCCTTGCTGTGTCGAAACGTGGGCGGTCATCAGAGACTGATCTCCTTGACAGTGCGTATTCCCATCGTCCATGTGCTGCTTGATTAACCGAGCTGACCATCAATCAGTTTTCTGCTCTATCATAGATAACATAGAATTCACTGACGGAGAAGTACAGGAGTACGTCCTGCGGCTATTTATGATGTCACTCTGACCCCTCGCCATTCAATAGTGTGCTGCTGGAGCTCCGGGTTGCGACTAAAGACCAGTGTGTACGGCAAAACTCTGTATTGCCCCTCTCATCCCACACACAGCTTTTCTCTCGTAACGTCTACACTATGTCACTTCCTTCGGCATGCCCTCGACACACCCGCTGGACACCCATTCGTGGACAAGCTCCTCATGTCGCTTATCTTCCATTGCAAAGGTGATACCGACCACTCCCGAGCAATCAAAAACATCGCAGATGGTCTGGAAGGTGGGTCGTCATGGCCTAGTTTGCGGGGTCTCGATGCTAACTCGTAGCGCCGGAGAAGCTGTCGCTCAATCTGAGTCGTACGAGCTTGAGAAACTTCCCGCCACCGCATGCCTCACGGTACCCCCCAGCCCTGCTCGTTATTTGATAAAAAATACTCATCGTTCACCCTAGCTCCTGTGGCAGTTTGGAGACATGCACTACACGGCTAAACAATGGAGAGAAGCCGCAGAGTGGTTTATTCTCGGGACGCAAGACGCCCTTTGTGTAATCAAAACTCTCGCGCATTCCAAATGCTTGCGTAAGGCTGCTCTTTGCTATATCCAGCTTGGCGAGTACGCTAAGTATGCTCGCTCAGTGTGTCGTGGATACAGACCGCGAGCTAATCATCCTGCAGGGCTAGAAATTTAATCAAGCAATGCTCGAAGGATGAAGCGCCATCGCATTATCTCGCGTTTATCATCGCCATCCACCAAGGTGAGAACGATTACTCTGCAGATCCACAATCTAATGATGACATTTCATAGGTATTGAAGATGAAGGCGCGTGCAGACCCCTGAATCCTTGGCATCCACTAAGTACTCCCCAATAGCCACCCATGCGGTCCAAGAGATGACTCTCACTCCGGATTTTGATCGGAAGATGCTCCTACTGGCCACCAACATCGCTCGTGATTCAAAGAACGTCCTCCATGCCGTGCTCGCCGCCTTGCTGAAGACGATCCGTGGGAGGGAAGAAACCGACCTCAACTTACAAGGCATTCCACTCACAAGGTAGACCACCCTTCGTTTATGATGGACGAAAACTCACCTTCTGCAAGGTGCCTTGTACGGCTGGTCCTCGACATGATGAATGATCCCGCATCAGACAGGTGATTTGGCGCAGATCCGTCTGTCGGGCACTACTCAGCATTACCATAGAATTTATCTATCAGGTCTACTGTCAGGTCACCTCGAAACGGGTATCGCACACCCTTGTGAACAAGCTGTCGCCCAATCTGAACTACACTCTCAGCCCTGAAGGTTATCGAAGAAGCCAAGAACAAAAACAATATAGCCCTATTCACCAAGGATATCTCTTGGCTATGGAGAGCAGCATACAACGCCGCAGTGGAAGGATTGGGACATTGGCCTGACCTACAGGTTGCCGGCGTGTTTGATCTGGCTCGTCAGGTGCGTGAGTTCACTTCAAGATTCGAGTTACAGTTTCTAAAGGCAATAACAGCTCATGGACGCCTATTGTGACGCGTCCATTGTGGATCCAGAGAAGGAAGTGTACACCCACCGTGTCATGGCAACATTTTCTTGTATCAGTGGAGAGAGTAAGTTTCGCTCTCGTGGGGCCACTCCTCATGTGCTAACTTTCTCCGAAGTGTTCGCGATGAGAGGGACAGACGATTCAGATGAGCAACGGCGGTTATGTCAAAGTATCGTCTTAAACATTAGTTCTCTCAAGAAATCAATACAAATTGCCAAAGAGAAGTGCCTTCAAGACGATGTCTCCCAAGCGCGCCTTCAGACGACTCTGCATGCGACATTTGTATACGAGGCAGAGGTGTTAGCTACGCTCAAAGAATGGGACACTGTGTTGAGTGTCGTCAAGGCGTGTATAGCGTAACTTTTATGAACCTTCTTCCTGACTTTTGACTTACACAGGCGGCAGCTGCCGCCAAAGAAGTCAATGTGGGGACGTATGAAGCGATCGCTGACGTGCTGGTACGCGTCTAGCTCCATGATATGTCTTCAACGTGCTCACAATATTCACAGTGGAGTTATCCGGAATCCCCTGTGCCGGTCATCTACACGGCCCTGGAATGCACCCTTGCGTCCGCAATGCAGCAAGAAGCCATGTCAATCAGCAAGTTCTCGCGCTGGATGCGAGCCATATGCTTCATCCTCCTGTCCAATAATCGTCCGACGGATCGAGCAAAAGCATTGTCATATATGGGGCAGGCAGTCGAAATTCTCAAGGATCACCCTGGCCATGCCGGTGATCTCGCATCCGTATGGGACATATCCAATCCATACTCGTGCTTCCTCTGATGGCACGCATGATAGCACTATCCCGAAGACGAGCGACACTGGCTGTTGAGTACTGCATTCAACACGGGGGTGGAGTGCCTATCGTACGCGGATCTCGCTTTGATCAAAAGTACTTCTGACCTCGCGTTAGTGCTATGTCCCTCGACGAGGCGAGGCAGTGGTTTGAAATTGCAACTGTCCTTTGCAAATTTCTACAGGGCGGCGAAGCGAAGCGCCAGAAGGTCTGTCGTGTTCTCTCTTTCGGCCTTATGTTCCTAAATTGATATCATTGTTCAAAGATACAAGAGACCTATCAAGAACTTCTTGCAAGATATGGACCTCATTGAAGTAGCTATATTATCGCGTCCTCGGCTTGCGTGCTGCGATCCACAATATAATACAAACTCACTTGCACCCTCAGGGACCAGTTCATATCATAGGATGGTGTCGCCCTAGAACCCAGTATTCATCGCGCACCTACTAGTTACTATAATGTCGAATATTGTACAATAATACACGACCTCGCGTATTTCCCACAGCAAGGTACCCGCTACTTGTAGAAAACCCGACAGCGGTCACCCGCCCTAGAGGGGTACCGCTCGTCGGCCAATTCCGGAATACGGAGCATGACGGAAGGTGGACAAGGCGAAGTTGGTCCTTCTTCATGCTACTCGTCATTGCCATTAGCTGAGCATCATGGTTAAATGTGAGCGAGGAGACCGCAGTTGTGAGATTGCCAAGGGCCTTGAGCGGTTTTGGATGGGCGGGTTGTGCTGATGATAGAGAATTAAACGCCGAAGAGTCGTAAACGTTGACGATTCCAGATTTGGACCTGAAATGCGTGATTAGTTCAAGTGTTGGAGGAGGAAGAGGCTTACTGACCCAACAGCGACGTAATTACCGAGAGGGTCTCCGCCCATAACCAAAGCACCATACCCGCCATCATCTTTCCACCTCTTCACACACCGCTGGGCTCTGACATCCCAGGTATAAATTTGTGAATCCTCTCCAAGAGTCATCAGCTCTCCCTCGTTTTCTCTACTCCACCACAGATCATTAACAGCGGAATTTCCTTTTAAGCTACCAACAACCTGTGCACCTCCGGCCGACCAATCGACAAGGTGTACATAACCTCGTCGACCGGCGACTGCTAGTAGCTTCCCGTCGGGCGAAAACCGACACCGGGACATTGAATGGCTAGAAATGTCGGACTTGGAGTTTGACAGGGCGGAGGATGTCGAGACGGTGCCCCAGAGAGCGCGGGGAGAGCGAGTGCAGACGCCCGACTGCAGGTCGTACGAGTAGAAAAAGGGACGAGGTCCAGTGAGGAGGACAGAGGAGCCAGATGGGTGGAAGAAAGCTGTTTTGATTGGGAGAGTCGGTATGTGGAGGGTTTGCAGTAGCGGATTTGTGTGGCCGTCAATCTGTGGGACGAGGGGAGCACCAGGTCAGAAATTTATAGAACATTCGAGGAATTAATACAGAACTTACGTTGAATAGTCGTAGTCTCCGATCCGCTCCGGCCGTTAGGAGCACGGAAACGCTAGGCGAGGGGTGAAATTGGACGGCCTCAACGTCCCCTTCTATCCGAGCAGACTGATTCGCGTCTCGTAGTCGAGCGATGTCGATATTTCCCTGCTCCAGGACTTTAGACTTGCGCTGTGATAGGATCCCAGCGGTCGATTGAAGGAGCTTCTCCACGCGATCCTCGTCCTCAGAACCATCCAGCTCCATCTCATCTCGTCGCCTCTTCTTCCCAGACAACTTTGATCTCGCTTCGGCCGCCCATTGTGGGACGGGGTTGATGCGTTCAAACCTGTCCAAATGTTTGCGGTGAGCATTTTGTTCTTTGTTGAAGAGGCCAGCGGAAATCCCGCTCACTGTCTCCTGAGTCGAAGCTCATAGTCTTTCCCGGTGATCACATCCTCGCCGGGGTCGTCCCGTAATTTCCGCAAGCGGTTATCATTCGCGAGGGAAACCTCCAACCCGGCGTCATCTGGATCGACCCATGCATGTCCTTTCTTACTCTTCCCTGATTTCGGTGCGAGTGCAGATATAGGTTTAGTCGGAGAGACGGAGGAGCCAGAGACGGCTGAAGGTTCTCTAGACGGTAATCCACCAAATGCCGAGGGCTGGTCATCATCCGAAGCATGCTGGTCACTGTCTGAGTCGATATGGGTGTGATCCACCGGTGATTTTAAACCGCTGTCGAAGAAGAAGAACTTTTCGGTGGTCAGCCTGCGATCGAAGGTCGTCGTAAAAAGGTATTCTGTCATACACTAGTGTCCCTGACATCATTAAGGTCTTCTGAGTCGTTGAAGCTGGGTAGTTTGACATCGTTCAGGATCGACGCCGCATTTGGTTTCCCGAAGAGCATGCCTTCGAGCTGCAGCTCTTCCTCATCCTTTTCTCCTTCCCAGCCATTAATAATCTCAGTTTCCACTAATTGTTGGGAGTTTGTTTCCTTCTTTTGACGCTTGCGGTGCGATCGAGGCATATTGGTGGGTGGTTCAGGTTTCGATCGTTTGGCTCAAACATTTCAGACAGCATATCCCACATCATAAATATAAGCTTTCGTAGAAGATAGCGATTGTTTCCCAGCCCAAGGACAACAATACGCAAAGTACAACGCCTGTAGGTGCGGACCCGCAACACAACTCGAGTCCTCCTTTACTTTTGGACCTGTTCCCCAAAGCGGCCGATGATATTGCCTGCAGGAAGGTATTCGCACACTTTCAAGAAATTTGGTCAGATGCTTTTACGATACAGAATGATAACACAACTCTGAACTTACCATAGTACGTCGCAGGTCCAGAGCCAAATATGCCTGTGCAAGTCTGCTTGGCGCACCCGATCTCTGTGGTGTCCTTCCAGACCACCTGAAGAGAGGTTTAGCAAGAGTCGAATTGTCACCAAAGGGCGATAAACGGACCTGAGTGAAATGCGAAGGTTTCGGGTTACCTGGGTCATAATCCTCTGGAGAGTATCGCGTCAGCTCCGTTTCAAAGTCAAAGTTGAGCGCTCTGTCTGTACTCACTAACTTCAACCACCCAATCGTTAATCATTTCCTGGATGGGATAGACACCACTGCCAGCGGCTAGGTTTTCCCTGCAAGAGAACACAGCTCAGGCTTTGAGATACACAGACGGGCCAATA
>Ga0307513_10007676_pt1 | contig 13932 bp, 9 predicted proteins | sample 15_EM_MG_FD_202174 | JGI IMG/M metagenome (GOLD analysis project Ga0307513, IMG submission 202174) | Populus trichocarpa ectomycorrhiza microbial communities from riparian zone in the Pacific Northwest, United States - 15_EM | ecosystem: Host-associated > Plants > Roots > Unclassified | place... | reverse complement strand
GACCAAAGTTAATATAAAAATTAAATTTTAAGAGATGAAATTAAAAAATAAATATTCAAAACAAAATATATATAGCAATCAAAAGTTTGAGGACCAAATTTGATATAATCAGCAAATAATATGACATTTCTAAATTTTTCATAACTTTCGGAAAGTGTTTTCCGCCCAAATTTTCTAGGAAAACACTTTCCTGGAAACCAAGCCAAATTTTTCTTTAACTGGAAAGTATTTTTCGTTGATCAACTTTATTAATGGCAAACAAACACAAGAAAGTTTAGAAAGTAGTTTTTCAAAAACCACTTTCTGGGAAACAAACATGGCCTTAGAAGCAATTAATGTCGTTCTTTTAGCTGTTCTTTGGGTCTATTTTAAAGATGGAGACGTGCATTAAAAAAATGAGAAAATAAAACTCAGAACCCATAAAAAATAATAAAAATATCTATAAAAGATTAAATCAAATTATTTACGACTTTTTTAATATTTGAAAGATCATGATATATTGTTAGACGGTACATTTGATCTTCAAATATTTATAATAACTAAACTGAGAAATCGATTACTAAAAGATTAAATCAAACCACTTATGATTTTCTTAATATATGGAGGATCATGATACATTATTAAACGGTGCACTTGATCTTAAAATATAAATTAATCAATTATTAAATTGATAATAAATTAAATTGTTTGATTTATTTAATTGTATTTATTTAGAATTATAATTTATATTTGGGTCAACATATTAGGAACCTAATGATTCACACACATTAAGAATCATTAGTCAAAAATTAAACTACGATAATTAATCAAGTGTGACTTGATTGAAAATAATTTTAGAAATTAAATTTTAGAATATATTTAATTCAAGGATTATAATTTTAGTCATAGAATAATCAAGTAGGGACTTGATTGATTAAATTTCTAAAATTATCCTTCAATAATATATAGGTATTATTTAAGGGACAATAGATATTTTACTATTTATAGGGTTTTTAGAATTCCCTATAAATATAAATCTATGGCTCTTATTTCTTAGAGGTTATTTGTTAGATATAAAAACTATATAAGTCACAAATTAAAGAGCTAGCACTCTAGGCATAACAATCTCTCTCTTCTAAATAGGAATTTAGGAGATTTATCATTAGTAGTTTGTGTGGATTACTGTTGAAGGCCGGATAATTAGACAACTTATGGTTTTTGGTTTGTGACAACCTAGCCTTTAAAGAATTATTTAAAGTCGGAAAAGATCAAATTTTCAGGTAATAAATCTCTAAACAACTCTAAATTTATCTAACAAGATTCTAAGAACTCCCAAATAATTTTTTTTATTGTTTTCGTCGTGTATATGATATTCAAGAACCTAATAATGACTTTATTGATTGAAAAGAAAAGAAAGCAAACCAATGGCAGTAATAGGTCTGAACTATCTGTTGTGATTTCCTTCTAAAAAATATAATAAAAATATATGATTTTTTTGTGCAGAAAAGGAGGTGATGAGCCAGCAACAACCCCCTGAGATAAAGCTACTTCTATATGGATTTAAGCCAAAGGAACAATTCACAACTTGTCAAAAATTCTCAATTGTACATGCAACATCTTAAATGACCATAGCAAACCAATAAACAATCCAATGCCTTTTGTTCATGCATAAAAATAATAACGTTGATTGTTTGAATCTTTAAGGAAATGCATTCAAAAACTTGAAGTCACCAATTTCACTACAACACCCTTGATAAAAAAGCACTCTTGCCCCATCAATTAAAAAACATGAGATGCATTCCTCTAAAGTAATGAACCCTAATAAAACATTTTCAAATGCTAAATTATTTCATCAACCAACCTAGCAACTAACTCCAACATGGAAAAAATTTCAACAAATTGTTTTTTTTCTAATCCTCAAGCATCTTTCATTATGAAATGTATTTCTTAAAATAACCCCTCATATAAGTTCAAGCAATTGTTTCTTTTTTTGAAAACTCATATCAATAAGTAGGGGTATTCACGATCCGATTCGGTCCGGTTTTAACCCAAAAATTCAACCGAACTGGAAAATAGTATTCCTTGTTAATATAACCTAGACCAAACCGAGAAACGGTTCAAACTAAACCGGTTTTGTTCGGTTTGGGTCGGTTTTTTAGCATTAAAAACCAGAAAAACCGGAAACCAATTAAAGAAGCTTGTTTTTGTTGTTGTCATTGTTATAAGTCGACAATGAAATAAACTGAGATCTTGGATTATTATTTCTAACATTAGATGATATGATGAACCAAAGTTGAGAGATGAACTAAAATTGAGAGACACATGGAACCATTACAACAACCATTGTTAGTGGTTGATGGTAAGAGTGAAGTAAAGGTTGTGAAAGGCATTGGCATATGAGAGACCAGAGAGTAGAGAGTGATTGTACGAGAAGGTGGACATATGTGGTTTCAAAGACTCAAAACTTAAGTAAGATTTAATGTTAACACTTAATATGAGAGAAAATAAGAGAGAAGAGCACGGTGGAAAGGGAGTGGGAGGGGGCACTTAATATGAGAGAAAATAAGAGAGAAGAGCACAGAGAAGAGGGAGCGGGCGGGGGACGGCTGGAAAAGGGATAAAATGATTTAGAGTTAGGGTCTTTAGGGATGTTTCTTTCTATACCTTTTTTTTAAGTTATTTAGATTCAATTAAATCGGTCTGGTTCAGTCGGCTTAAGCTTTTTGAAACCGAACCGGACCAGGTGGTTTTTTTTGTTTTTTTAATCGGTGTATTAGGTTTTGTCTATCGGTTAATTTTTTCTCAGTTTTTTCGGTTGGTCGGTTTTTTTTAACACCCCTATCAGTAAGCATATATTTTTTAGCAAGGAAAAAAAACACCCCAATCCGAAACTATCATACAAACAAAGAATGAGCAATGAATAATTCAACAGAAGATGTTTCCATAATAGCAAAGATAGTTCAACAAAATCAGCCGGAAATAGTTTGAAAAAAGCTTTAAATCTCAGCATTGTCATAACCTAATTTTTTACCCTTTTATTTTAATTTTATTTACTGAAAATGATAAAAAAAATTTGATAAAAAATAATAATAATGATGATGAAAAAACAAGTAAAAATGAAATAAATGAAGAATGAGCAACATGATTAAAAGTTTAAAGATTTAATTGAATTTTTGACTAGTTTAATTAATCAAGTCAAGGGTTTAATTGGAGAATTGATAAATTTTGAGACTTAATTAAGCTTGGAATTAATTTAATTAACCCAATCAAGGGTTTAATTGAAGAATTGATAAGTTTTGAGACTTAATTAAGCTTGAAATTAAATTAATTCATCCAATCAAGGGTTTAATTGGAGAATTGATAAGTTTTTAGACTTAATTGAGCTTGAAATTAATTAAATTAATGAAATCAGGGACTTAATTGAAGAAATAGCAAAGTTTGGGGTTAATCGGGGGCACGATTGCAATAGATTAAAGTCCAAGGACTAACTTGTAAAAGGCACCGAAATGCAGGGGAAATTACAGTTTAAACCAGGGGCTTAGTTATAAAATTTTCAAAACTTCACGGGTCAAAACGAAAATGGCCACTGTTTATCTCGAAACGATGTCATTTTGAAGACATTGTTCATCTTCTTCATCTTTAAGCCAGCGACCGTTTTCTACAGTAAAGGCCGAGAGACGTTGCAGCAGTAATCGTCTATTGGTTTCAGTTATGGGCGCTTTAATGGTGGTCGACCCTCAGCATACCGTTGTTACAACCCGCCGGGCTCTATATAAGCAAATGAGCACAAAAAAAACAGGGGTTGGTTAGAGAGAGAGAGACGAAAGAAACCGGAAAGAAAAGAAACACAAGCAAAGCACATGAACTTTTAGGTTCATCTCCAGAACTCGCATACCAGAAATAGGCTTCCCTCACCAATTCTGACCTAAGAAAAACGAGAGAGAAAACCGGCCCAGAGAGAGTAGAGACGTTGTTCTGAAAACAGAGTAAAGAAACGAAAAAAAATAAGCTGAAATAGAGACACAGAAAAGGAATACAACGTGAGATACAAGCAGAAAGAGTAAGAAGAAATTCGAAGGCAGAAGCGTCGCCCTCAGCAATCACGCGCAAATTCTCTGTAAAAGAACCAGGTAAGTCTTTTGCTCTGTTTTCCCTGCTTTTCATTAATTCATTTTCGCCGCCTGTTTTGAATTAAGCAACAAAGGCCATGCACGCGTGATTTGGATCACGCGTGCCTCATGTGGGCCCAGCCCATGTTGGTTGAGCTGGGCCCAACCCCAAAAACTATTAATAAAAAAAATAAAAAATAATATAGAAAAATAGAAAAAGTATGTGTATGCATGAATAAAAATAATGTAAATTTATTGGTTTATTCACCGACGCTAGAGTGGAGAATAAAATACTGGTTTAAATTTATATTATTTTTATTCGTTATATTTTATTTTTATTTAGCAAGAAAAAATAAAAAATATATGCATGCATGAAAAATAAAATTTATTTTATTGGTTTATTCACTAGCGCCAGAGTCAGGAATATCGCAAGTAAACCATCAGAGCATAAATTAATAAACGTTTAGCAATTTAAGACAAAATCAGCAATGCAGTCTGCCTTAGGCAGAACGTTTAAGGGGTGATAATATCTTCCCTTTTACGTAACCAGTCTCAAATTATAGGATCTCTGTTGACCAGTTAAGATTCCTAGTGACCATAATACTAAGTGGCGACTTATTAAACAAGACATTTTCCCTTAAAAGAACCAGATGCTAGAAATCTGTTCTTTTTCCAGAACAAAGATTATTTTTTTAGGGCCGTCGCGATGTCGGGTGTGACAAGCATCAGAACACAACCCCTAAAAAAAAGCACGAACATACTCTGACAAACTTACCTTGAAAGTGGATAGCAAAGCCAATAGTTAAAACGATTAAAAATTATGAGAAGAACCACAAAGGATACAGCAACATGTAAAAGAAACATTTTCAAATACATAGATCAATTCATCAACCAACCTACCAATTAATGTCCACATGGAAAAACCATACATAAAATGTTTTTCCCATCTCTCAAGCATCCTTCAATTTGAAATGTATCTCCTAAAACAACATATTACATCAGCTCAAGCAGGAGTTTTTAAAAAACTCATATAAGCAATCATAATTTTTTTAGTAAGGAAAAGAACATCCTAAACTTAAAATTGTCATACTAACAAAAAATGAGCAATGAACAATGCAACAAATGATCATTTAACAACAATAAAGACATCTCAACCAGTTTAATCATAAATAGCATTGAAAAAGCTTTAAATTCCAGCATCAGAACATACATTTTTTTTTTAAAAAAAAGCACAAAAATGACCTAACAAACTTACCTTGGAAAGGGATAGCAAAGTCAATAGCCAAAATGAATCAAAATGCTAAGACATGCCATAAATGAGAAAATAACCTGCTAAAGAAAAAAAATAAAAAATGATCAAAAGGAGCTAAATGTTAAAAGTCCAATAAAAAAGACAATGAACAAATTTAGGAAGTAAACTTTGTGTAAACAACCCTCCCTGAACCAAGCTTAAAATTTGCAATTCAAATTGATTGAAAAAGAAAATTGAGGAAGAGGAGTGAAATGATATCAAACAGCCTACCTTTGTCCTAGTAGAAAACTAAAGAAAAAGTGATGAGCCACTACACTCAAAAGCAGGGCTCAAAGCATTATATATTTAAAAAAAATAGACAATATATGTCTGCCAAACTGATAAAAAGCAAACGGTTAGATGTCATTGTTAAGAAATATAAAGTTATTTTGTTTTATTATTTATTAAGGGTAGAATAATATTTTTTATTTTCTTTTCAGTTTAGCCTATATATAATCTCTTTGTATTTAGGTTAAACTTATTGCTTCAATGTAATATTAATGAAACTTTGGCCTTTTTCCTCTCTTATTTTTGTATTTCTTTTTATTTATTTGGATTGTTTAACTTGGTATCAGAGCATGATTTCATGGAATGATGTTTAATTTCAAACACAACTTTTACAAATCCAACTTCGAGAAGATATTTGCTTAGTTTTTGCAATCTGGTACTTTGTTTTTCTTTTCTTTTGTGTTCTGGTTTTCTTTGTTTGTTAGTTATGGCTACTAAAAGAGATTATTCGCTTTAGTCTGTGAATGTGAGGTTGGATGAAAATAATTATTCGTATTAGAGTTATGTAATGAGAAATTTCCTTAAAGGTAAAAAGATGTGGGAATATGTTAGTGGAATTTCTGTGATACCTAAGAATACTAATGAGGGTTATGCTGCTTTAATAGATGCATGAGAAGTAAACAATGCAAAGATTATTACTAGGATTAACAATTTTATTGAGCATTTTATAGGTACGCAGTTGGTGAAATATGAGACAGTAAAGGAGGTTTAGGATCATCTGCAAAGATTATTCATGCAATAAAATTTTGCAAAACAGTATCAATTGGAGAACAACATATGAGCTCTTTATTAAAAGAATATGAATATTCAAGAGTTTTATTCTACTATAACAGATCTTTGAGATTAATTGACTCTTATAGAGTCGGTAAAATTAAAGGCACGTGGTGCTTATATTGATCGTAAAAAGCAGTAATGATTGGTACACTTTTTAACAGCACTACACAGTGATTTTGGAGGACTTAAAGGTTTAATTTTGCATCCTTCTCTAATTTCTTCTGTTGACTTAGTTGTTAGTGAGTTATTGGCTAAAGAAATAAATCTTCAGTTTTATCTAAAAAGGGAATTCTCTCTACCTCTAATCTTTTTGTACTAGCAATACCTTCTAAGTCATTCTCTAGTAATCAAAATAAGCCTTACACAATGGTTTTCTTCTACGAGTGCAATTTATATAAGAAGAAAGGTCATTGGAAGGCTCACTATCCTAAGCTGAAACATTAGAATCAAGCCTGAAAACCTAGCAGTCAGTCATAATCTAATGCTCATAGATCACCTTAGGGTTATAAACCATCACACTATAATACTGCAGCAGCTATCTTATCAGGTTCTTTCACTTATTCTAGTACTCTAGCTGAGCAATTTCAAAAGTTTTTCTTTCTACAGCCACAAGCTATGTCTGTTACTTCTTCTTTCATAGGTTAGTTGCCTTATAATTCTTCAGGTATGTCACATTCTGAATGGGTCTTTGATTTTGGTGCTTCACATCATGTCTCTAAATTCTTCATCTTTTGTTTTTATGCCCCCTTCATCTTCTATTCATGTCATGATTACTGATGGCACTCCTATACCCTTAGCAAATGTTGGTTTTGTTATCACACATCACTTGTCTATCTCTAATGTCTATCTTATTATGAATCTCATATTGCATCTTGCTTCTGTTGGTTTGACATGTGATTCTGGTGATTATTTAGTCATATTTTCCTTATTTTTTTGTTGTGTACATGAACTGTAGTCTTATAATAGGGAGAAGAGACTATATATTTTAGATGAGTTAAAAGTGTCAGTTGTTGTTGTTGCTGCTGCTGATAGTGTTGATTGTTTTCTTTTCATTCGAGTCCTTCTTCTTCTAGTTTTTATTTATGGCATTCTCATCTAAGTCATGTTTTGTCTTCTCGTTTGAGTTTTTGGCATCCATAGGAGCCTTAGAAAATTTACAAACTTGTGATATTTCCAATTATAGTTGATGTAAACTAGCAAAAATTTTTGTTTTACCTTTTAATCGAAGTATTTCTGTTTCTTCTTCTCCATTTGATTTGATGTATTCTGATATACGGGGATCTTCTCCTATTGCCACAAAAGGAGGGTCTCGATATTATGTTTCTTTTATTGATAATCATACTCGTTATTGTTGAGTTTATTTAATAAAACATCGTTCTTAATTCTTTGAGATATATACAGCTTTTCGAGCTCTTGTTAAAATGTAACATTCTGCTGTTATCAAATGTTTTAAGTGTGATTTAGGTGGGGAATACACATTTAATAAATTTTATGAGTTGCTTTTCTTAAATGGAACTATTCACCAAACCTCGTGTACAAATACTCTTATGCAAAATGGCATTACTAAAAGAAAACATAGGCACATTGTTGAAACTACTCGTTCTTTCTTGTTGTCTGCTTCAGTTCCTAGTATGTTTTGAGGCGAAGCTGTTCTTAATGCTCTAGGTTTGATTAATACAATTCTATCTTCTCATATTTCAGGTTTATCTCCTTTTAAAACGTTGTATGGGTATGTCCCTAATTATTCTTTCTTTAGAGTTTTTTGTTGTACTTGTTTCGTTCTTTGTCCTCATGTAAAACTCAGCAAGTTGTCCTTTCAATTTGTTATTTGTGTATTTCTTGGTTATAGTGAAGGTAAAAAAAAGATATCGTTGTTTTGATATAATAACTCAGAAATTTTATGTGTCTCGTCATGTTGTCTTTCTTGAGCATATACCTTTATTTTCCATTTCATCCACTGCTCATAGCTTTACTAGATCTGATCTTAATTGTATAGATCCTTTTTTTCTAAGGATTCTGATAGTTTATCATCTCAGGTTTCTAGTAACTCAAATACCCTTCCTCGTATTCGACTAATTTGTACTAATCATTTTGCAGGTACTAACACTTTACTCTCCAGCACACTTGAAGGTCCCTTTTCTTTTATAGTCCCTTAAACTTCGTATGAGATTATGGATCCACATTTACGTTAATCCATACACATTTGCAAGTCCACAAAGTTACTTGATTTTACCTATTCTTGTTATTCTTCATCATTTACTTCCTTTTTAGCTTCTATTTATTGTTTCTCTGAGCCTTCTTCTTATAAAGAGGCAATTATTGATCCTCTTTGACAGCAAGCTATGGATGAGGAAATTTCTACTTTGCATAAGACATATATTTGGGATTTGGTTTCTTTACCTCATAGTAAGAGTGTTGTTGGTTGTCGTTGGGTGTATAAAATCAAGACTAATTCTAATGGATCTATTGAGCGATACAAAGCCAGGTTAGTTGCAAAATGATACTCTCAACAATATGGTATGGATTATAAGGAGATATTTTCTCTTATTGCAAAAATGACTACTTTTCATACTCCTATTGTAATAGCTTCGGTTTGTCAGTAGCATATCTCTCAACTTGATGTTAAAAATGCTTTCTTGAATGGAGATCTCTAAAGAAAAAGTTTATATAGCGGCCTCTTCTAGTGTTTCACATGATTCTGGGTATGTTTGTATGCTCAAGAAAGCGTTATATGGTCTCAAACAGGCACCTCGTGCTTGATTTGAGAAATTTTATGTTGTGATCTCTTCCTTTGGTTTTGTTTCTAGTAATCATGATTCTGCTCTTTTTGTTAAATGCACTAATGAAGATCATATCATTCTATCTTTATATGTTGATGACATGATTATTACTAGTGATGATATTGATGATATTTCAGTTTTGAAGACAGAGTTAGTTTGAAAGTTTGAAATAAATGATTTAGGTTATCTACGATACTTCTTGGGTATTGAGGTAGTCTACTCACCTAGAGGTTATCTTCTTTCTCAGTCAAAATATGTTACAGATATTCTTGAGCGGGCTAAACTTACTGAGAATAAGACTGTAGATACTCTTATTGAGGTTAACGTAAGGTATTCTTCTTCTGATGGTTTACGCTTGTCAGATCCTACTCTATAACGTACTATTGTTAGAAGCTGGTATATCTCACTATTACTCATTCAGACATTACATATGTTATTCATGTTGTTAGTTAGTTTGTTGTTTCTCCTACTTCCATTCATTGGGCAGTTGTTCTTCGTATTTTGTAATATCTTTGAGGCATAGTCTTTCAGAGTCTTTTACTTCCATCTACCTCTTTCTTGGAGCTGCGTACAGTGGCGAAGCCAGAATTTTTTAAATAAGAGGGCAAATTACTAATAAATATTTAATATTATATGTTATACATACATACGTTATATATAGAAATTAATTTGAAATATATATACCAACTCAAGTCAAGCAAAATTAATTTAAAAATACTTTTAAAATGAAAAAACTTACATTATAATTGTTCTCTTCGAGATTTTATATTTTAAAACTGCTTCATAATGATTTTATTTTTAATCTCATTAAAATATCTTTCTTAATATATATAACAAACTTTCATTTATGTATTTCTAAATCTTCTAAGGACTAGGAAAGTTCTTGGCAACAATTCTATGCTGACATATGGTACATAATATATAAAAGCATAGTTTAAAAGATTGTCACAAATTGATGTTGTTCTTGCTGGCTTGTTGTTTTGTACAAGTGGATTAAACATAAATATTAAATTTTTTCCTTTTAATTTATTTATTATGTCCCTAATTTTTTTAATTGTCCTGTATTTCATTTTCAATCATTAGTAAATTCATTATCATCATTTTTCATATGAAATTCATAACAAAATACTTATCAATTCATCAAAACTCATTTCAATTCTTATCCATTAGCATATAATATTACCCATACATATATTAATTCAACAAACCAATAAATTATTATAAACTCTAACATTTTCAATAACTAATTATCAAGAAATAAAACTAAAATTAGATAATGAAACAAATAGAAAAGATGAAGGAAACTTTCCTAAAGTATAAAGCATAAGAGGTTACTTGCTTAACTAATTAATAGCTTAGGGTTTGAAGAGAAATTTTGTATAAAGAAAAGAGCTAGGATCAATAGTGAAAAAAGAATAAAGAGCTTGGATCAATTAGTTGCTAACAAAAAAAAATTAACCCTGTAAAGTTATTATATTAATATTTTAATATAACAAACTGGTTATAAATAACTACCTCCCGACTTGTAATTTTTTATAAACAAAGAGAGTTATATTTTTATCCTACTTATGCGAACCCGGCTGCTATTTTTAAAGTTTCATTTTATTTAATGGAAGCTTTTGTTTAAACAACCTTTACTATGTCATTGATTACAATCTTGAGTTTGGAAGATGAACATCAAATACAGAGTAAAAATTATTAGCAGATAAAGTGTAGAATAGCAACTACGAGCAAGACGAGCTGCACATCAAACCTGTACTAAAGCCTGCAAAGTTGAATTTCAGTATGCTGCAAAAGTTGTACCAGGAGGAGCTGAGAAATCTCTCCAAGTAATTATTATAGACAAGATTATTAGAGGAGAATAAGAATTATTTAACCAGATAGAAAACAATGTTCCTATTTCCTCGCTGACCCATCATGATTAATTACATATGTGCACTGTAGGGGGGGCAATTGCCCCCTCTTGCCCTTATTGGCTTCGCCACTGGCTGCGTGCATACTCTTGATTATGACAATGACCCCACAGATCACAAGTCTGTTACTAGTTTCTATATCTTTCTGAGTAGTTCTCTTATTTTTTAGAAGAGCAAGAAACAATCTATTGTTTCTCAATCTTCAAACAAAACAAAATATCGTGCTTTGACATCTACTACTAAAGAGATTGTTTGGTTACATTGATTTTGTGCATATATGAGAGTTTTCTTTTTTCATCTCACTCCTATGTGTTGTGACAACCAAAGTTCTATTCAGATTGCTCACAACTCGGTTTTTCATGAATGAACTAAGTACGTTGAGATTGATTGTCATCTTACTTGTTATCATTTCAAACATGACACCATTACTTTGCCTTTTGTTTCTTCTTCTTTATAGATTTCTTTACCAAGTTGTATTTTATTTCCTGTTTTTATTTTCTACTTGACAAACTCACGATGCTTGCGGCAAGCATCGTGAGTTTGAGAGGAGATGTTAAGAAATATAGGGTTATTTTCTTTTATTATTTATTAAGGGTAGAATAATATTTTTATTTTTCTATTAAACATGCCTAACATAAATTAGAGTTCCTAAAAAAAAATTCCCAACAATTCTGCCCATGACTTAACCAAGTCAAAACTAAACTAACCCATCAGCATCTCTCAAACTGACTCCATATATCCTGCCGAAGAAAAACAGGACAGCACATTGGCTGCAACATGCCAACCTCAACGTGCATTAAATGGCTATCAGCTAAAAGAGCTTAAACTCGTACGCAGTGTTTTTAAACCTGGCTCGATGGTTGACCCGGCCCAAGCCCCGGATCACGGGTTTTGACCGGGTCACCCCTAATTTTTTTTATAAATCAAAACAACGTCGTTTTGGTTTTAAAAAAAATAGTCAACGGGTTACAACCGAGTTTTTGACCGGCTCCATTCGGGTTTTTTACTTTCCTTATTTTTTCATAAACCCGGTTCTGGCTCTAGCCAGGTCCCGAGTTGACCTGCCGGGCCAGACCAAATTTTAAAATTATGCTTGTACGCCCTATCTCCTTTCATTAGCATGCTGAAACCAACCCAGTCGGAGCAACCTCCACTGCGACATCCAAACGCACGTCAGGCCCTTAATTCCTGGAAGAGAATTAAAGCTTGCCAGCCTAGAGAAATGCATGCAGATCAGTCATATACAGAGAAGAACGATAAAGACCCTTCTAAGCCCAGACAAGACACTGAAAAAACCAAGCTTCACAGTGAAGAGCCATCCCACAAAAAGCCATCCGAAAAAGCAAGTCCAGAGAGCCTCAGCATAAAAATAAAAACACAGCGGCATGCCCAAGAAGCATTGTTGTAGTGAATAGGAATTCTGTCTCCATGTCTACGAAGACAATCCCTTCTCAATTCTTTGAAGGAAAAGGGAGAATACAAACCACAATGGAACAACGCTTCGCAACAGTGAGCACCATATATACCTGAATATATAGTTCTTGTAAAATGCCGTCGTTGTTCTCCTTCCAACATGTTGCTATCTTTTTCTGTTTTTATATTATTATAATTGAATTAAAAAAATGTTTTATTATTCTTTTTGGCTCTATAAAAAAATCCTTTACTAAAAATATTAATGACTAGATTATCTAATTTTATCTATTAAAAAAATGTAGACATTCTTCTTATTTTTCTTTGAATTCTGATTGCATTGGATTTTTTTTTAGCCCTTTTATAACTAGATGAAAAGATATATATATATATATGAAAACTTGAAATAAAACAAGTAGATTTTTAATTGAATTAGATAATATATTAAGTCGGTTAAATCTATTTGACTCGGTTAGAATTTTTAATAATTTAATTGATCTAGATAAATCTAATTTAAATCAAATTAAGTTAATACTAAGAAAAATTGAATTGATTAAGTGATATAATAACTTGAATTATTTCTTGATTTAATTTCAAAATCAAATTTATAATTATAAACATAACTTGCTGAACTCCAACCTAAATTGATTTGGGTTTGAAAAAAAAAGTTGCATCACTCCCTCGCTTAAGCATATTGTGTGAAAAGGTACAGTGATCAAAATGTATTTTCAAATGACTTTGGGTCATCATGAGTAACAACCCATTCAGCAGTTTAGTTGGATATGCAAGAATTTCTCATGGGTCGGCATGAATATTGTTTCTCTTCAGACACGATTTAGGAAGAAAGTCCCTTATGCCACACAACTTTTCCGAACTCTATCACAGCATAGGCCTTTCTCTTCTCACAAATTCAGACGCACAACTCATACCAAACGTTTAGACAAGGCACTCAGGATTCTAGACATTATAACCCCCAAAACAACCGCCCTACCAAATGGCCAGAACCATCTTCGTGTCATTCAGGACTTCTTACAAGCACATTCAAATAGAACCAGTGAACAACGTTTGAGCAACGATTTCATATCTCCGAACTCAGATAATGGAGACTTCAGCGTGTTTGATGAAATTCTTGAATCTTGTTTTATAAACAATGCTACGAGCTTGAGTTTCGATGCGAGTGTTTTGTCGAATGCCGTGAGTTCTTGTGCGTCCACGCGGGATCTTCGCGGTGGCATTCAATATCATTGCTTGGCAATAAGTACTGGCTTTATCGCCAATGCTTATATTGGAAGTTCTTTGGTTACTTTTTATGGCAAATGCGGTGAATTGGATAATGCTTACAAAGTGTTCAAAGAAATGCCTGTGAGAAATGTGGTGTCATGGACAGC